>Ga0208373_1000102_pt1 | contig 152244 bp, 170 predicted proteins | sample RifOxyC2_FD_184036 | JGI IMG/M metagenome (GOLD analysis project Ga0208373, IMG submission 184036) | Soil microbial communities from Rifle, Colorado - Rifle Oxygen_injection C2 (SPAdes) | ecosystem: Environmental > Terrestrial > Deep subsurface > Rock core/Sediment | place: Rifle, Colorado...
AGGGCATACTTGAAGAGGGGCTGAACTTTATATCAAAACCTGCTTCACCTCATGAGTTTCTGAAGAGGATTAGGGAGGCAATAGATCAATGAGCAAAAAAAATGAAGGCTCTATACTCATTGTTGACGACGACCAATATGTCCTTGAATCTGTTTCAGCGCTGCTGAAAGAGTATGGATATTCCATTTCAACATGCTCAAACGGCTGCGATGCTGTTGAGATGTTCCTTAAAAACAGCTTCGATGTTGTTTTAACAGATATAAAGATGCCTGTAATGACAGGGATTGAATTTCTTGGAAAAATCCGTGAAACCAATAAAGATATTCCTGTACTCATGATGACTGCATACGCGGAAATAGATGCGGCAGTTGCAGCGATAAAAAACGGCGCATTTGATTTCATAATAAAACCGTATAAGCCGGAATATCTCATCCATTCCATAGAAAAGGCAATTAAGTATAGCGGCCTTCTGCAGATAGAGAAGAACTACAAGAAAATGCTTGAGGATACAGTCCAAACAAGGACAAAGGAACTTGCAGATGCGCTTGTTATAGTCAGAAACATGACCAGCGAGGTTATCAGGCGTCTGACAACAGTGGCAGAATACAGAGATACCGACACCGGAGCCCATATCTCGCGGGTAGGACTTTATTCGAATAAGATTGCCGAGGCTCTGGATATGCCTATGGAGTTCATTGAGGCCATCACATTCACAAGTTCCATGCATGATATAGGCAAGATAGGAATCCCCGACAACATACTCTTAAAACCGGGGCCCCTTACGCCTGAGGAATTTGAAATCATGAAGAAACATACGACAATAGGAGAAAAAGTGCTCGCAGGTTCAAGCTATCCAATGATAAAAACAGCCGCTTCTATCGCATTAAATCATCATGAAAGATGGAATGGGAAAGGGTATCCGAGAGGTTTAAAGGGAGAAGCAATACCAATTGAGGGCAGGATTGTCATGCTTGTGGACCAGTATGACGCCCTCCGCACCAAAAGGCCGTATAAAAAAGGTTTTACGCATGAGGAAACATTCAAGATAATAACAGAGGGAGACGGCAGGACCATGCCCGAGCATTTTGACCCGAAGGTGTTAAAGGCATTCATTGAGATTGCGCCTGTGTTTGACGAAATATACGAAACCTTTAAGGACTAACTCCCCCTTAACCCCCTCTTAAATTAAGAGGGGGTTAAGGGGGAGTTATCTCAGCATAAACACATCGCCTGCGCTTATCTTCTTCAACCCGCCTGACGGCAGCCTTAATATCAGCATCCCCTCGTCATCTATATCCTCTGCAATTCCCGAGAACGTATCTTTCCCTGAAACAACCTTAACCTTTCTTCCAAGAGTTGATGAAAGTTTTTTCCATTCGTTGATTAATTGAATTCTGCCTCCTTTAATCAACACCTTAAACCATCTTTCCAATTCATTCAGTATTGCGGCAATGATTAATGTCCTTGATATTTCCTGGGAATAACCTTTCTCTCTCAGTTCTTCCATTACCGATGCTGCAACAGCACGGACCTCAGGCGGAAACGCATCAAGGCTTGAATTAACATTTATACCGATACCGATAACAGCAAAAATAATCCTGTCCTGATCGGATTTCATCTCTGTGAGTATGCCGCCTAATTTTCTTTCGGAAACCATCAGGTCATTGGGCCATTTTATCTTCACTTCAATGCCTGTTGAATTCCTTATTGCTCTGGCGCAGGATATTGCGCTCATTATTGTAAGAAGGGTCGCATCTTTAGGTTCAATCTCAGGCCTGACAATTACGCTCATATAAATATTGCATTGTGGAAGCGAGAACCAAGTCCTTCCAAGCCTTCCCTTGCCTTTTAACTGCCTGTCTGCAATTACTACTGTTCCGTGTGTTCCGTGATGGCCTCCTTTTTCTGCAAGCTCCATCGCAAGCGTATTGGTAGAATCAAGGCTTTCATGAAAAATTATCTCTTTCCCGAAATCGCCTTTAACGAGAATTTTCAGCTCTTCAACTGAAAATTCAGGAGTTTTTATAAGTCTATAGCCCTTTGCCGTGGAACCCTCAATCTCATAGCCTCTCTCTCGCAATGCCTTTATCTTTTTCCAGATTGCTGCCCTTGTAATGCCGAGCCTCCTGCTCATCTCCTCGCCTGAGACAAAACCATCCTTTTCCTTAAACATCCTGATTATGCCTTCAAACATTTAGATTCTCTCCTTATCCTTCTCCGTCCATCCGCATTCATTATAAAGCACACAGGCGCCGCACCTCGGCTTTCTTGCCGCGCAGGTCTCTCTCCCGTGAAGTATCATGGCAAGATTAAATTTCGTCCATTTGTCCTGTGGTATCTGCTTCGTAAGTTCTCCCTCCACCTTATCAGGATTTTCGGAATGCGCGATGCCAAGCCTGTTGGAAACCCTCAACACATGGGTATCAACGGCAATAGCCTGCTTTCCGAAAGCGCTTCCCAGGATAACATTGGCTGTTTTCCTTCCGACTCCGGGAAGTGTTGTAAGCTCTTCAATGGTTGACGGCACTCTGCCGTTAAATTCCTTTATAAGTTTTTGGCAGCAGCCTATAATCATCTTAGCCTTGTTTCTATAAAATCCTGCCGGCCGTATCTCATTCTCAAAAGCCTTCAGGTCAGCGGCAGCATAATTTTTCACGTTTTTATATTTTTTGAAAAGCGTCTTCGTAACTTCGTTCACCCTTACGTCAGTGCATTGCGCCGAGAGAATAGTTGCAACGAGAAGTTCAAGAGGATTCGAGAAATTGAGGGCAATCCCCGGGTTGGGATATTTCTTCAGCAAAAGGGTTGTTATTTTTTTAGCGTCAGGCATTGTTGCTATTCTTCCTGCATTATCACAGCTTCAACCTTCCCTTTAAGCCCGTCTGCAAACCTCTTTGCATCGTTCTTGTCTCCGACTATTGAACCGTAATGCATCGGGATTGCAATCTTGGGCTTTATGTCTAACGCTGCCCTTACAGCCTCATCAGCAGTCATTACATAGGTTCCCGAAACCGGAAGGAGCGCAATATCGCATTTGTAGTTCTTCATCTCAGGAATATGGTCGGTATCCCCGGCTATATAAATCCGCTGTCCCTTTACCTTAAATATATACCCTGCCCATCCTCTTTCTTTTACATGAAACTGTTTGTTTGTGTTATAAGACGGTACTGCCTCAATCTCAATGCCCTCAACATTAATCTTATCGCCGGGCTTAACAATCTTTATTTTTCCTGAGAGCTTCTTTGCACAGTCCGCTACTGTTACAACCACAGTCTTGGCATTCTGAATCTTCTTTACATCCTCGGGCGAGCAATGGTCATAGTGCTCATGCGTAATCAGGATGATATCTGCATTATCTTTCTTCTTGATCTTGAAAGGATCAGTATAGATTACCTTCTCTCCTGTAATCTTAAATGTATCGTGCCCGAGCCAGTGAATATCTTTCAGCATACCCCTCACCTCCTTAACTTCTGCATTTACAGCAAAAGGGATTAAGAACAAAAAACCTAAAAAAATAAAAGCTGCCTTCCGCATGTCTCCTCCTCATATTTATAAAACAGGATAAACCGGCTTCCTGTGAAAATTATATCACAATTATTCCTTCATCAGGGAAAATAACAATGGCATCAATATGCCGGTTTCTGTTAATTTATTAATCATGAAATACACTCAAATCACAAGCGCCTCAAATCCCAAAATCAAAGAAGCGCTGGATATTAAAAACAAACGAAGCAAATACAAACACGCCGCATTTATTATTGAAGGCACGCATCTTGTAGAGACGGCGCTGGCGTCAGGCAATAAAATAAACACGGCCTTCTTCACGGATTTATTCAGGGCAAAAAAAGACGGGCAGAAGATATTAAGAGAGATTGGAAAAAAGACAGATGAGATATTTGAGGTTACAGAACAGATAATGCACAAACTCGCTGATACAGAGACGCCTCAGGGGATTATCGCAACAGCATCTTATGCCGGAAAAAACCTTGAAGAAATTAGATTCAAATTGGTTCCATTAATTGTGGCAGTTGACGGAGTTCAGGAGCCGGGGAATTTAGGGACAATAATAAGGACTTCTGATGCCGCAGGCGCAGATGCAGTGGTAATCCTCAAAGGCACATGTGATGTCTTCATGCAGAAAACAATAAGGGCCACTGCCGGAAGCATATTCAACATCCCGATAATTTATACCGGCACTGATAAATTCCTTGAATGGCTGACGCTAAACGGCATAATGCTCATTGCAACTGCGCTTGATTCAGGCAAATCAATCTTTGATGCAGGACTGAAAAACCCAATTGCCTTTGTATTCGGCAATGAGGCGCATGGCGTGAGCAGTGAGATTAAGAGAAAAACTGATTTGATTTTAAAGATTCCAATCTTTGGAAAAGCCGAAAGCCTTAATGTCTCAGCATCCGTAGCGGTATGTCTTTATGAAACTGTAAGACAGCGTCTTTAACTACTTCGGTATTTTCAGTTGTGCTACCTGAATCCTTGTGGCCGCCCTTTCAAGTGATGCCTCAGCGCGGTGAAAATCTATGTCTTCTGCCTTCTTGAGCCTGTCTTCTGCCCTCTTAAATGCAGCCCTTGACCTCTCAACATCAATATCTTCAGCCCTCTCTGCACTGTCAGCAAGAATCAGAACTTTGTCAGCCCCTATCTCTGCATATCCCCAATTAACAAAGAAGATTACAGGTCCCTTCCCTGTCTTGCATGTGAGCATCCCTATCTTGAGCGTTGTTACATAAGGTGCATGCCCCTGAAGCACGCAGAATTCTCCCTCGCTTCCGTTAGCAGTAACCTCATCAACCTCTTCGCTGTATATCAGGCCGTGAGGTGTGACTATCTCCAGCAATATCTTATTTTCCACTTTTTTTATTCCTTAACTTTTAATTTTGAACTTCTAACTTCTAACCTTATTTTTCATACCTGTCTCGCCCAGCCAAGCTTCTTTGCATTTTCCTCAACCTCTTCAATAGGCCCTGTCATATAAAACGCCTGTTCTGGAATATCGTCATATTTACCATCAACTATCTCCTTAAAGCTTCTTATTGTATCAGCGACCTTGACATACTTGCCAGGCCTTCCTGTAAATACCTCTGCAACATGGAACGGCTGGCTGAGAAATCTCTGTATCTTCCTGGCCCTTGAAACCGTGATCTTGTCGTCTTCCGAAAGCTCTTCCATGCCAAGGATTGCTATGATGTCCTGAAGCTCTTTATACCTCTGAAGTATTTTCTGAACACTTCTTGCAACCGCATAGTGCTCTTCACCTATAACCTTTGGATCAAGAATTCTTGAAGTGGAATCCAGAGGGTCAACTGCAGGATAAATACCAAGCTCTGATATCTGCCTTGAGAGAACGACTGTTCCGTCAAGGTGCGTGAATGCCGTAGCAACAGCAGGATCTGTAAGGTCGTCGGCAGGAACGTAAATAGCCTGCATCGATGTTATAGCGCCTTTTTTTGTTGTTGTGATTCTTTCCTGCAAAATACCCATGTCGGTGCCGAGTGTCGGTTGATATCCGACAGCAGATGGCATTCTTCCAAGGAGAGCTGAAAGCTCTGCGCCTGCAAGTGTGTATCTGAATATATTGTCTATGAATATGAGAACGTCCTGCCCTTCATCTCTGAAGTACTCTGCGCATGTAAGGGCTGTAAGCGCAACCCTTGCCCTTGCTCCAGGCGGCTCGTTCATCTGTCCGTAAATTAGGGCAACTTTTTCGAGAACGCCTGAATGCTTCATCTCGCCGTAAAGGTCGTTTCCTTCTCTTGTCCTTTCACCGACACCTGCAAATACTGAAACGCCGCCATGCTTCATGGCAATATTATGAATCATCTCCATGATAACAACTGTCTTGCCGACTCCTGCGCCGCCGAACATCCCCATCTTACCGCCTCTGACGAACGGGACCAGAAGATCAAAAACCTTAACGCCTGTCTCAAAAACCTGTGTAGTCGGTTCCTGCTCACTAAAATCAGGCGCCAGCCTGTGAATGGGCAATCTCTGTTCTGCTTTCACAGGGCCAAGTTTATCAACGCCTTCGCCTATGACATTAAGTATTCTTCCAAGCACTGCCTTTCCAACGGGAACGGTTATAGGCCGGCCCGTGTCAACTACAGGCATGCCTCTTACAAGCCCGTCTGTTGCTGACATGGCAACTGTTCTGGCCTTGTTGTCGCCAAGATGTGATGCTACTTCCAATGTTATCTTGATATCAGGTATCCCCTTTGAGGCGTCCCCTTTTTGTTCCACTGTTACCGCATTCAATATTTCAGGCATCTTGCCTTCAAATTCAACATCAACAACTGCGCCTATAACCTGTGATACTTTTCCAATATTGCTCATCCTATACCCCCGAATTTAAATTCAAAGTTAAAAGTTGAAAGTTAAAAATTAAGGAATTTGTTTTTCCATAATTTTGCATTTTGCTTTTTAAATTTTGCATTATCCTTTCAGCGCCTCAACGCCGCCGACTATATCCATAAGTTCCCTGGTGATTGACGCCTGTCTTGCCTTATTAAACTGGAGAGTCAGGCTGTTTATCATATCATTGGCAGCCTTTGTCGCATTCTCCATGGCAGACATCCTTGCAGCCTCTTCCGATGCCTGTGATTCAAGCAATGCCCTAAATACCTGTATCTCAACATTCTTAGGAAGCAGGTTATTGAATATATCTTCCTTTGAAGGCTCATATATGAAATTAAAAACCGGCAGCGTTTCCGCAGCTGCCTCTATTGACGCCAATGGGAGAAGCCTTGTGACAACAACCTTTTGCGCGGCAACTGATTTAAACTCATTGTATGCAAGAATGATTTCATCGGTGGCCTCATTGGTATAGCGTTCGATAATATCCGTTGCTATTTCCTGGGCATTCGCATATGAAATTCTCCCTGAAATGCCTGTCCAGCTTTTTTTCAGAGGGACATTTCTCCTCTTGAAATAGTCAGCAGCCTTTCTTCCGATAGCGCTTACATTAACTTCAAATCCCTCTTTCTGCAGATGCGATATGTGTTTTGAAGCAGCCCTCAGTATATTAGAATTAAAGGCGCCGCAGAGCCCCCTGTCGCTTGTAAGAACAATGATATCCACCTTCTGCCTTGGCCTTACCGCAAGGAGCGGATGTATCTCGCTCTCCGCGCCGCCTGCAAGGCTTGAAAGCACGCTGTTCATTCTGTCGGCATACGGCCTCAGCTCAAACATCCGCTGCTGCGCCTTTCTGAACTTGGAAGCAGCGACCATCTTCATAGCCTTTGTTATCTTGCTGGTGCTGTGAACAGCCTTTATCCTGCGTTTTATATCTCTAAGTGTAGGCATTTATGCCTGAAATCCTTTCTTGAAATCTTCAACAGCTGATATTAGTTTTGCCTTGAGGGCATCATCAATCGCCTTCTTTTCTCCAAGCTCCTTCTTGATGTCCGCCTTGCGGTCATTTATATAGCGCAGGAACTCCTGCTCAAACTTCTTGACTGATTCCACTGGAATATCATCAATGAATCCCTGTGTCGCGGCAAAAAGAACCAGAACCTGATCTATCATTGTCATAGGCACAAACTGGTCCTGCTTCAGAAGTTCTACCATCCTTTTGCCTCTCTCTATCTGTGCCAGGGTTGTCTTGTCAAGGTCGCTTCCGAACTGCGCAAATGCGGCAAGCTCCCTGAACTGCGCAAGGTCCAGCCTGAGTGTGCCTGCGACCTGCTTCATTGCCTTTGTCTGCGCGGCGCCGCCGACACGGCTTACTGAGAGGCCTACATTAACGGCAGGCCTTATGCCTGCATAGAAAAGTTCAGGTTCAAGATATATCTGTCCGTCTGTGATAGAGATAACATTTGTCGGAATATAACCTGAAACGTCGCCTGCCTGTGTTTCTATTATAGGAAGCGCTGTCAGCGAACCGCCTCCGAGTTCTTTAGAAAGTTTAGCAGCCCTTTCAAGAAGCCTTGAATGCAGATAGAAAACATCTCCCGGGAATGCCTCACGTCCGGGCGGCCGCCTGAGAAGCAGCGATAACTGCCTATACGCTGTAGCCTGTTTGCTGAGGTCATCGTATATTATCAAAGCGTGTTTGCCGCTATCCCTGAAATACTCGCCTATTGAGCATCCTGTGTATGGAGCAATGTACTGCAATGGCGCGGGCTCGCTTGCTGTTGCTGAAACTATGATTGTGTGCTCCATTGCGCCGTTTTCTTCCAGAGTCTTCATAACACGCGCTACATTTGAACGCTTCTGTCCGACCGCAACATATATGCATGTAACATCTCCGCCCTTCTGATTTATGATTGCATCTATTGCTATTGCCGTCTTTCCTGTCTGTCTGTCGCCGATGATAAGCTCTCTCTGTCCTCTTCCGACAGGTATCATGGAATCTATTGCCTTAAGTCCTGTCTGCATAGGTTCGGAAACAGGCTGCCTGTCAACAATGCCCGGGGCAACAACATCAACTATCCTGAAATCTTTTGTATTAATGGGGCCCTTTCCGTCAATCGGCTGACCGATAGCGTTGACAACCCTGCCTCTCATCGCTTCACCCACAGGCACGGACATAATCCTGCCTGTGCGTTTAACAATATCGCCTTCATGAATAAACGAGTCCTCTCCGAAGAGAACCGCGCCCACAGTATCTTCTTCAAGGTTGAGGGCCATTCCCATAATATTATTCGGGAATTCAAGAAGCTCCGAAGACATGCATTTGTCAAGCCCGTAAACCCTCGCTATACCGTCGCCAACTGAGACGACAGTTCCAATCTCGCTGACATCAACCTTCTTTTCAAAGTCTGTTATCTGTTTTCTTAGAAGTTCACTTATCTCATCAACCTTAATTTCCATTCTCTCACCCCTTTATAAGCTCATCTTTTAAAAGCCTCAATTGGCCTTTTATACTTGTGTCATACATTGTACTTCCTACTTTTACAAGGATTCCTCCAAGCAAAGCAGGCTCCATAACCACTTCTATATCCACATCCCTCTCCGTCAATTTCTTTAATGAACGCTTAAGCCTCTCCTCATAATCTTTGTTTATCTCAATAGGAGTTAAAACAACGGCCTTTGCGCGCTTTTTCTTTTCAAGATAAATGGCGGCGGCTATCTTAATTATTTCAGGCAGAGCAGCAATTATCCTGAACTCTGAAAGATGCATTATGAATCTGACGACCTTTTCAGAAAGCCCTGCGCTCTCTGCCATCTGTTTCAATGCCTTCTCCCTGTCAGGCTGAGAAAATGCCGGGTTTAACAGAAAGCTCCTGAAATCTCTGCTCTTCAGCATAAGGTTTTCTATCACCGCAAGCTCAGCCAGCGCCTGAGGCACACCATCAATGCCTACAACATTTATAAGAGTCTTTGCGTATTTTTTAGCTTCTTTTGCCGGCTTCAATTTTTGCCTTCTATCTTTGCTAAAGATTCCTCAAGCAGTTTAAGCTGCTCTTCTTCAGTAAGTTTTTCTTTAAGTTTTTTCTCTGCAAGTTCTATTGCAATGGCAGATGCCTCTTCCATTATTGTTTCCTTAGCCCTTTTAACCTCGTAAGCTATATTAGTCCTTGCCTGCTCAAGTATTTTTTCTTTCATCCTGCTGCCTTCTTCGATAAGCCGCGCTTTCTCCTTTTCTCCCGACTCTTTCGCTGATGAAACAATCTCCCCTATCTCTCTGTCCCTTGCCTTAAGCCTTTCTTCAACCTCTGCGAGGGCTTTCTGCGCCAGTTCCCTTGCCTGTTGTGCCTCTTTGAGAGTTTTTTCTATAAGCTCTGTTCTCTGTTTCAAAAAAGACTGCAACGGCTTTTTACCAAACTTATATAAAACAAAAAATAAAATTCCAAAATTTATAATCTTCCAGAGATAGTCCTTAGCTATCGCTCCTGCGCTTCCTTCTTCCCCGCCTCCGCTTGCGAAAGTAAAAGAAGCCGAAAGTAAAAAACAAATAACAACCAGAACAAATGATGCATGATGCACGATGCACGATGCATGATTCTTTTTATCCTGTATCCTGTATCTTGTATCTTGTATCGTGGTTTTCATGCCTTTAACAGCTTCCTTACGATTTCATCCGAGAATTTATCCACATCAGCCCGTAAGGCCTGTCTTGCCTTTTCAGCCTCTACCCTCAGTTCTGTTCTCGCCTTCTGAAGCATTCCTGACGCCTCAGCCTCGGCGACTGAGAAGAGTTCCCTTTGCTTATTTCCGCCCTCTGCCCTGAGGGTTTCAAACGCCTCTTTCGCCTTGTCTCTGGCGTCAGCTAAATCTTTATTCAGCCTCGCAAGAGCATCGTCTCTTTTCTGAGACATATCCTTTGCGGAATTGAGCGCTCCGCCTATGTTGTTTTCCCTTTCTTTAAAAAGCTGAAGAAGAGGCTTGAAAAGAATTTTATTCAGTATATAGAGCAACCCAAGAAAGTTTATGAGGAGGACAAAAAACCATTTATTCAGTTCTAACATTGCTCCACCCTGTTTTTATTGATAAGATTTTTTTGACAATCAAAAGTGAAAACGATGAAATTTATCACATATTTTTTTCCTTTGTCAAGGAAAAGGCTTAGAACTCAGGAAGAATTTTTTAAATCGTTTTATAAGTTTTCCTAATTTGTGAGGTATAATAGCAGAAATGTTCTCTGAATCACTCATCCGCCTTAAAGAAAAAAACCTCATGCGTGAGATTAAAAACCGCAATTCCCCACAGGGTTCAAGGATATTAATAGACGGGGAAAACTACATAAATTTTTCGTCAAACGACTATCTCGGGCTTGCAAACCACCCTCATGTGATTGAATCAGCGCAGAAAGTTATTGCGACATTCGGTTTCGGCTCAGGCGCATCAAGGCTTCTCTGCGGCGGAAGCATTCTTCACGATGAACTTGAAAAAAAGACAGCAGAATTCAAGGGAACAGAATCAGCCCTTATCTTTAATTCAGGCTATTCGGCAAATACAGGGATAATCCCTGCAATTGCTGATGAAGGAGATGTGATATTCAGCGATGAACTCAACCATGCAAGCATAGTTGACGGATGCAGGCTGAGCAAGGCAAAGAAAATAATTTACAGGCACAAAGACATAGGGCATCTGTCAGAACTGATAAAAAAGGAAAATACAGCGCGGAAAATAGTTATTACTGACTCCGTCTTCAGCATGGACGGCGACATCGCTCCATTAAAAGAGATTTATGATCTTTGTGTAACTCTTAACTATTCACTTTCTACTCCTAACTTTCTACTCTATATAGACGACGCTCACGGCACAGGTGTTCTTGGAAGCGGGAAAGGCGCACTCGCACATTTTGGCATAAAGCCGGAGCCGTGGATTATACAGATGGGAACTTTCTCAAAGGCACTGGGTTCATTCGGAGCATTCGCTGCCGGAAGCAAAAGCACGATAGAGTGGCTACTGAACACTGCAAGAAGTTTTATATTTTCCACAGCCCTGCCTTCATGCGCTGCTGCAGCCTCAATTGCCGCATTAGAGGTTATAGAAAGAGAACCTGATATTCTTAACAAGCTGTGGTCAAACAGGGAACAGGCTGTTCACGGAATTATAAAGCTCGGTTACGATATTATGGGCAGCGAAACACCCATAACCCCTGTCAGGACAGGAACAGTTGAAGAAGCTCTGCGGATATCACGGCACCTAATGAAAAACGGCATCTTTGCGCCTGCAATAAGGCCGCCGTCTGTAAAAGAGCCCCGGATAAGAATAACAGTGACAGCCGCTCATACCGCTGAAGATATTGAGAGCCTTATAAAGGCATTATCATTGTGATATGCTTATAATATGCCTGAGCTCAGATTAAACCTTATAACAAGAGAGTGGGTAATAATCGCAACCGAGCGGGCAAAACGGCCTAATGAATTCCGCCAGAAAAGAGACAAGAAATATCTGCCTGACCATGACAAAAACTGCCCTTTCTGCCCCGGCAATGAAGACAAAACCCCCGGAGAAATAATGAAGGTGTCCTCTGACGGGAGTTGGAAGATAAGGGTAACGCCCAATAAATTTTCCGCGCTGAGCTTTGAAGGAGAAAGAAAGCGGATAAACGAAGGCTTGAAACATCTTGTCACCGGAGTCGGAAGGCACGAAGTAATAATAGAGTCAGCCCTCCACAACACTCCGACAGCGCTTATGCCTGTAGCGGATGCAGCTGATATTTTAAGGATATACAAAAACCGCTTTCTTGACATCTATAACGATCCCAGAATTGAGCATGTAATAATCTTCAAAAACAACGGGGAGAAGGCAGGCACATCAATCGAACATGCCCATTCACAGATTGTAGGCACGCCTGTAACGCCGATGCAGGTAAGGGACAGAATAGATGAGACAACAAGATATTTTAACAATACCGGAGGATGCCTGATGTGCGCTACTGTGAGGTCCGAACTTTCAGAGGGCAGGCGGATAATATTGGATACAAACCATTTTGTGACATTCATTCCTTATGCGGCGCTGTCTCCGTTTCACACATGGATATTCCCCAAAAAGCATAGTGCATCTTTCGGAGACATAAGCGATGAGGAAATAGCTGACCTCGCATATAATCTAAAAACAGCACTCTCTAAGATTTATCACGGACTGGATAACCCTGACTACAACTATGTCATACGCTCGGAAAGCCCGAAGGAAAGCGGCTCCGAATATTTTCACTGGTATCTGAGCATTGTACCGAGGGTAATTCAGGCAGCAGGATTTGAACTCGGCTCAGGCATGTATATAAACACGTCCCTGCCTGAAGAGATTGCAGAGTTCCTAAGAAAAGTTAAAACTGATTCCTAATGCCTGTCTTTATCTACACAAATTTACCAAGAATATCGTAAACACTTTTTATTGCTGGTGAATCCTCCGGCAGTTCCACAATGGCTTTGCCCTGAAGGTCATACTGAAAAACATTCTTATCCTGAGGAACAACACCGGCAACTTCAAGCCCGAGAGACTCGGCAAGCTTTTTGAGTTCATCGCCTTCATCGCCTGTTACCCTGTTGATTATCAGCATATGCTTATCAATATCAAGGTCAAGCTCTTTTACAAGGTCTGCAATCCTTTTTGCTGTTTTGATGCCCCTTACAGTCGGGTCGCTTATTATCAGCAGCAGATCAACCTTATGCGTAGTCCTCCTGCTAAGATGCTCCATTCCGGCCTCGTTGTCTATAACAACATAGGTATAAGTCTCTGAGAGTTTGTCAGTATATTTTCTGATTATATTGTTTGCAGCGCAGTAACAGCCGGGGCCCTCAGGCCTTCCCATCACCATCAAATCAAAACCCTTTGCCTCTATAACTGACTGCTGAACCTGATAGTCAAAGAGCTGTTCCATTGACATGTCGCCGGGCCTTTTTGTTCCGCCTCTTATTGTCTGGAGCGATTCCTCCCTCAGATGCCCGATAGTTGCATGGACATCAACACCCAATGCCTCATTCAGGCAGGAATTGCTGTCAGCATCAACTGCAAGCACGGCCTTTTTCTTTTTTTCAACGAGATACTTGACAGTCAGCGCAGATATGCTCGTTTTGCCTGTCCCGCCTTTTCCTGCAAGTGCAATCACAAACGCCATTCAAAAACCTCCGTAACATTCTTTATATATACTTTAGCACATACAGGCTTTACCGATGCTACGCTTGTGGTTCTGGCTGAAGAGGCTGATATTGATGAGATTTTTACGCTTGATATGAGGGGCTTTCAGGCATACCGGATTCATGGAAAAAAATCATTTAAAATCTGGCCGACCTCAATCCGCCTAAAATTAAAATTCTTATCCTGCTTTTTCTAAAAGCTCAAAGAATTTTTCTCTGGTTATTCCCGCAGTTGTCATGTTAGTGCGTATATGCGTAACAGGGACAAGTCTTGGGCTGGTTTTAATAACCAAAGGCCTTTTAATTCCTGCCTTTGTCATTATGATATGATCTCCCTTTTTCCTTTTGACGACAAAACCATCAAGTTCGAAAATCTTTATTAGGGTTTCATAATGGAGGGGGATAATTTTATGCTCAGGCATGTCTTATACAGCGAGGGCAAGGTTTTCTTCAATAATAGGTTTTCTTGATTCCCATGAATTGTTGATTTTTGAAAAGCCGGACTCTTCCAATACTTCTTCCAGCGTGCCCATAGTTTCACATTCTTCAATAAAAGCTCCGACTGCTTCTTTGAGGGATTTCTTCGCTTCATCTACAGTTTCGCCAAAGCTGGAGACATTCAATTCAGGCGATAATGCCACATAAGCATCGCCTTCTTTAAATATCTCAACTCTTACAGATATATCCATCATAATTCACCTCCACTCTTAATTGCTATTTTAGCACACTTTTAAATATGTATAATTAAGATTTTTCTCAAGCTTCGTCCGTATCTCCTCACTCCCTCACCAGACCTCAAAAAGCCTCTTTATATTCTTTATCTCTCCTGCAAGGTTTCTTGTCTTTGAAAACATAAAGTCCCTGTATGTTTTGACATGAAGCTGGCCGTCCTTTTCCGTTATCTTTACGGCTCCATTCATGTCCGTGCGGTATATTTTTGCGCCTTCAAGCATTTCAAGCGTATCCTGATGCGGATGGCCGAAGGCATTGTCCCTTCCTGCGCTTATCACTGCTATCTCAGGAGATACAACATCATAGAAGGGTTTATACGCTGAGGTACTTCCGCCGTGATGCGGGACTTTAACAACATCACTCTTAAGCCATTTGCCAAGATGGATTATATCCTCTTCAGCCTCTTCTTCAATATCCCCTGTGAATAAGAATGATTTATTTCTGCCTTCTATCTTTAACACCAAAGAACTGTTGTTTCCCCCGTTATCGCTGTCGCTGCTCATAGTATAAAATTCCCGGTATGGATGAAACACATACATCTTATATCCTTTCCCCTCAACAACATCGCCCCTCTCAAGAATCCTGCGAACTATGCCCGTGCTGTTTCCTTCCTGATAAATAATGCGTCCGCTGTCCCACAATTCTTTAACTCCGAATCGCCTTTTCAGGTAATCAGCTCCTCCTGCATGGTCAGAATCTGCATGTGAAAGAACAAGGGCGTCTATGCTTTTTATGCCGAAGTATTTCAAAAATGCAGAAACTTCGCGCCCGTTTTTCCCTGTATCCATCACAACAACTTTTTTATCAGGAAGTTCTATTACTGCTCCGTCTCCCTGCCCGACGTCAAGATACGTGATTCCCATTTCGCCGCCTCTTAAAAAGATATGCGCCGATAAATAGGCTATCATCAGGAGAGAAGTGATTACAGGGACCAGTTTCTTCTTGCTTACGAAAAAATAAAAAACAAATCCCGCATAAAAGATTATTACTGCAAACAGGGGGAATGCGGGAATCTTTATATCTGAAAACGGTAATTCCGCCATAAATCTCACGGAATAGGCAGTAATGTCAGTTACTGTCTTTACTAGAGAGCCGAACATATAATGCCCTGTAAAAAGAAATATGCAAGACGATAACAGCGACAGCGGCAAGAGCACAAAACCTATCAGCGGCGTGATTAAGAGATTGGACAGCGGGGATATAATGGAAAAATAATGAAAGTGATACGCAACCAGAGGCGCTGTTCCCAGAGAGGCTGCAAGCGTAAGCAAGACAGAAGCCCGCAGTATTCTGAGTGCAGAGGCGAAAAAACGCAGCAGGATTTTTTGTTCTTCTGCGCCTTTGCTATCCTGCGCTTCCAGATTTTCCTCGTCCTTTTCATAATCTATTGAACCCCCTATAAACAGCACTGCAATGAATGAAAGCTGAAAAGAAAGGCTGAACAGAGCCTCCGGATTCCACAAGACAATAACAAAAGCGGCAAACAAGAGCGAATTAAGCCAGAATCTTTTTCTGCCTATCAAAAGCCCTATGAGAAACAGGCTTATCATTATAAAAGACCTCACTGCCGGAATGCTCCATCCTGAAAGAGCAAGATATGCAAGCATGAACGGAAGGCTCAGGGCCGCTGCTCCCTGAGACGGCGTGAAGTAGAGTGTAATCCTCTGGAGCCAACTGTACGGCAGAAATTTTATTACAAACCTGAATAAACCGAACAGGAGAACAGAGAAGATTCCGAAATGCGTGCCTGAAATGCTTAAGATATGCGCAAGCCCCGTTGAGTTAAAGGCATCTTTCAACCCCTCGCTCATATTGCTTCTCTGCCCTGTGGTTATGGCAGAAACAAGTGCGCCCGAATCAGCGCTAAAGTTCTCTGTAACATATCTGTTAAGTCTTGCCCTTGCATCTTCAAACACTGCCCATATATTTTTTTTGCCGCCTCTTAAGTCTTTGACTTCAATCAGGTTTGCATAGAGATTGTTGTTTTCGGCCATTCCGGGATTGAACTTTCTATGGTCCCTGCCTATCTTGACTGCTATCTCATACCCCGAGCGGCTCGGGGCTTTAAACTCCGCATCTGAAAAAATAAAAATATCTTTTCCCTCAATCTCTTTTAATGCCTTCCCTGTTTCCTCGTCTGCTGCCGAGCTTACATGAAACTCCTGAATAAATTTCCCTGTTGATGCCGCAACTGCACCTGGACTGAACTCCCCTGATACGATTATTTCTTTTCCCCTGATATTGGAAAAATCAGTCTCAGGCGCATATCTGAAAAAGGCATATAAAACTCCGAAAGCAAGGACAGGAATCAAGAGGTATCTTTTCTTAAAAATCAGGCCGGCAAGAAACAGAAAAAATATGATACTGCTTGTGTAAGGAAAATAATGTAATGAATAAAATAAAATGACGCCAGCAAGAAATGCGATGAAAAATGCCATTCTTAATCCATATTACTTATAAATATTCTCTCACAACTTTTGCGATTCCATTCCCCAGCTTCTCTATCAATCGTCTCTCTTTACCCTCAACCATCACTCTTATCTTCGGCTCCGTGCCTGACGGCCTTACAAGTATCCTGCCGTTGCCGGCGAGTCTTTCCTCCGCCTTCCTGATTGCTGCGCCTATTTCAGGGATTGATTTAAGGTCCTTTCTCTTTTCTGTCTCAATATTTATGAGAATCTGAGGATACAGCGTTATATCAGATACAAGTTTGGAGAAAGGCTTGCCTCTTTTCCTCATCAGATAAAGCACATGGAGAGCTGTTATAGGCCCGTCTCCTGTTGTATTGTAATCAGAGAATATTATATGCCCGGACTGTTCTCCTCCAAAGTTATATCCGCCTGCACGCATCTTCTCGGCAACAAACCTGTCTCCGACCTTTGTCCTTATAAATTTAATCCCATTCCTTGCAAGATAATGCTCAAGCCCAAGGTTGCTCATAACCGTGGAGACAACTGTATTGCCTTTAAGCCTTCCTTCTCTCTTAAACTCTCTCGCGCATATCCCTATAATCTGATCTCCGTCAACGATTCTGCCTTTTTCATCGCAGAATATTGTCCTGTCAGCATCGCCGTCATGCGCAATGCCGACATGAGCCCTGTGCTGCCTGACAGCCTTCTGAAGCATTTCAGTATAGAGCGCCCCGCAGCCGTCATTAATATTACTGCCGTCAGGCTTATCGTTTATCACTATAACTTCAGCTCCGAGTTCACGCAGAACCCACGGTGTTGTTTTATACGCAGCGCCGTTTGCGCAGTCAACAACAACTTTTATCCCTTCAAGTGTCACGCCTTTGGGCACGGTTGATTTTATATATTCAATATACCTGCCTGTTGCATCATCAAGCCTGTATGCCTTCCCTATATCAGAACCGGAAGGCCTTTTTGTGCCAAGCCCGTCATCCACCACAAGCTCTTCTATGCTCTTTTCTATTTCATCGGGAAGCTTGAACCCGTCAGATGAAAAAAACTTTATTCCGTTATCCTCGTAAGGATTATGCGATGCCGATATCACAATTCCTGCATCAAGCCTCAAAGCCCTTGTAAGAAATGCCACTCCGGGAGTCGGTATAGGCCCGACAAGCGTTACATTCATCCCCATTGAGCAAATCCCCGAGGTAAGGGCGCTCTCTATCATATACCCTGAAAGCCTCGTGTCCTTTCCTATCAGAACCATATTCCTGCCGTGCTTTTTCCTCAGAACCTTAGCTGCTGCCATTCCTATCCTGAGCACATTTTCAGGAGTCATGGGATGCTTATTTACCCTGCCTCTTATGCCGTCTGTACCGAAAAGTTTCATCTTTCTCTCCGCATGATTAAAAATTATGAAAATCCATTAATTTTTAATTTCGAACTTTGAACTCTTTTTTATAACAACCTTTACACTGACTTCCTGCATATCAGTCCTTATATCCCTGCCGGCTGTATCAATGCGCACAGTCTGCGTAAAAGTTTTATCGGCGTCTGAAATATCAACAGGCTCGGTCCTCAGAAATTTTACTTTGCCTGTCTCTGTTCTTACTCCCTCAATAGCCAACTCCTTAGGCAAAACCTCTACAGAACTCACAACAAACCCTTCCTTGGGACTACCGGCCCTGATTGCATGGACAGGCACGGTCTTAATAATCGTCTCTTCCAGCACAATCCATACAGACGAAGGGGTTATGCCTATAATGTTAATTGTAGGAGGGATTTCAACATCGTCCTTGTTTATATAGTATATCCCCTTCCCTTTTTTGGCCTTGCTCAAATCCACATGAACTCTTACATCAGACGGCTTCATATTCCTGAGAATTCTATCCTGTCCTTTCAAACTCACATTTACAGATTTCACTCCATGCTTAATACTCTCAAGCCCCTGCGGTATATTTTTGAGTTCCATAGGAACGTTAATTGATATCTCAGACTGTCCCTTTGAGATAACAAAAAACCACAGGATTATTGCCATGATAACCGCAGTAACTTTCAATCCGAAATTCTCAAGCAATCGCCCTCTCATTGCGCCGCCTTCTTCTTTGATGTGAACATATCCGTTAATATATCACGGAGAGTCCCCATGTCAATATGGGTTTCAAGCTTTCCAGCGGAAGCCATAGAGATGTTGCCTGTTTCTTCAGAAACTATAATAGCAACCGCATCTGTTTCTTCTGTAAGCCCGAGGCCCGCCCTGTGCCTTGTGCCCATGGCTTTATCAACCTCAGAGCTGAGCATTATAGGAAGAAAACAGCCTGCCGCGACAATCCTGTTCCCTTTTATAACAACCGCTCCGTCGTGTATCGGAGATGAAGGATGAAAGATGCTGAGAAGTATTTCACGCGTAACCCTTGCATCAAGCGATGTGCCTATCTCAACAAATTCATTCAGGCTTGTCTCACGCTCAATGACAATCAGTGCGCCAATCTTTCTGTTTGCAAGGGCAACTGAAGCCTTGACTATCTCTTCCAGAGATTTAAGTTCCTCAGCGGAAGTGAATGACTGCAGAAACGGCGTCTCACCCATACGCGCAAGCGCCCTTCTAATCTCAGGCTGGAAAAGCACTATAAGCGCTATAACTATCTGAGCCCAGAAACTCTGTATAATCCAGTCCACTGTGTAAAGTCCTGTATAGCCTGAAAGGAGAGAGGCAAGCAGCAGCACCCCGATACCTATAAGCATCTGAACAGCCCTTGTGCCTTTTATAAAAAGAAGCAGACGGTAAAACAAGAGGGACACGAGAATAATGTCCAGAATATCCTGCCACCTTAATTGCCTGAATATTTCCACTTCAGACCCTCTTCTTAAGCCACTTCTTTGGATTTATTACATGAAAGTTTCCGTTTCCATCCGAATAAACCACTCTTGCAATCCGCGCATTGAGTATTATCCTTTTGCACATCATGCACGGCTCTGAATGGCATTCATCAGCGCTATCATCCGCGCCTGATATATAAATTGTTGCGCCTTCAAGCTCATGGACTGCCGCGCGTATTACTGCATTTGCCTCTGCGTGAACGCTGTGACAGAGTTCGTATCTTTCACCGTGAGGGATTTGAAGTTCCTTTCTCGTGCATTTTCCGGCCTCAAGGCAGTCTTTCATGCCCGCAGGAGCGCCGTTATATCCTGTGCTGACAATGATATTGTCTTTCGTAATCACAGCGCCGTATTTGCACCTGAGGCATGTAGCCCTTACTGCAACAGCCTTGGCTATATTTATGAAATATTCATCCCATCCCGGCCTCTTACTCTTCTTTTTCTTAGGCATATGCTTAATATATTATTAGATTTAGAGGGGAAAATGCAAAGATGGATATAAAGAATGTTATTTTCTTGCCCTTAAAACCGCAGCGAAAAAGAGCGCTGTGCTTATCAGGACGATTGTGCCGCCCGGCGAGAGGTCAAACTGATATGAAAGATAAAGCCCTGCTATCGTAGAAAAAAGGGCAACAGAGCATGATATGAGCAGCATCGGATAAAAACTTCTTGAAAGCAGCTGGGCCACAGCGCCGGGAATGACAAGAAGGGCAGAGACAAGGATAATCCCCACAACCTTGATAGAGATAACAATCGCCACTGCCATAGAGAGCAGAAAGAGCGACTTAATCAGACGTGTCGGGATACCGCTTACAATTGCAAGCTCTTCGTTGAATGTCGTAAACAAAAGCTCCTTCATAATCATCATAATCGCAGCAAGGATTACTATTGTTACTGTAATTGTCAGCCACATCTCGCTTTCGCTTATTGCGAGTATGCTGCCGAAAAGATAGCCGAAAAGGTCTACATTGTAACTTTTTGAAAGGCTTATCAGAACTATGCCGAGAGCCATTGAGCTTGAAAAGAATACGCCTATGGCGGTATCTTCCGCCACCCTGCCCTTTGAGCTTATTTTCTCAATTCCGAATGCCACAAGGATGGAATATATCATCGCTGTTATGACAGGATTTACTCCCGCAAGAAAACCTATGGCCACTCCTCCGAATGCAGCATGGGAAATACCTGAGCCTACAAAGGAGACTCTCCTCAGCACGACAAAGACAGAGACTACACCTGCGAGTATGCTGATAGCCATGCCGGTGACAACAGCCCTCTGCATGAATCCGTATGATAAGATTTCCATTATTTCCTAAGCCTCTCGCATTTATCGCATACGTCAGAATGTATAAGTATATCCACATTCTTGCCGTAGAGCCTTCCAAGCACATTCTCGTCAAGCGCGCCCAGAGGCGCGCCGTGGTAATAGAGAATTTTATTCAGGCAGGCAATTTCGTCAACATAGGCTGTCACAGCGCCTATATCATGCGACACCATGATAATTGTAAGTCCGAGTCTCATCTGAAATCCCTTAAGGAGATGATAAAAATCCTCCTGCCCCACAACATCTATGCCTGTGCTCGGCTCGTCAAGTATGAGTATTTTAGGATTGCTCGCGAGCGCCCTTGCAATAGAAATGCGCTGCTGCTCTCCGCCTGACATCTCGCCAAATGGAAAATTCTCATGTCCTGACATTCCGATAAGCGCTATATATTCAGATGCCTTTTCTTTGTCCTTTTTTGAAGGCCACCTGAAAAATCCGAGCCTGCCGTATAATCCCATTGTTACAACATCTATCGCCCTTGCAGGGAAATTAATATCAAGGTTAAGATGCTGCGGCACATAACCAAAAACTCCCTCGCTTAAACATTCCTCGGAAGATTTGCCCAGCACCCTTACCATCCCGGCTAAAGGCTTAATAAGGCCAAGTATTGACTTCAGGAATGTTGTCTTGCCGCTGCCGTTAGGCCCGACAATGCCGAGGAATTTCCCTTCTTCAAGAGAAAGGTTTATATCCTTCAGTATCTCTTTACCGCTCAGAACTATAGAAAGATTTTTTATTTCCAGCGCTTTCACTTCATTCCCTCTTCCATTATTGAAAGATTATATCTCATAAGGCCTATATATGTATCTCTGCCTTTAACATTAGCGCCGCCAATCGGATCAAGAAACAAAACCTTTGCGCCTGCCTCTTTTGCAATCACCTCTGCAATCTTTGGATTGAACTGAGGCTCCGCAAAGACAACTTTTGATTTTATCCTCTTTATCTCACTCACAATCTTTACAATATGTTTAGGAGAAGGCTCTCTGCCGGGCGATTCCTCTATAACGCCTGCGACCCTGAGCCCGTATCTTTTTGAAAAATAGCTCCATGCAGAGTGAAAGGTTACATACTCCTTGGCCTTGAAATCCTTCACCCTATTCACAATCTCGCTGTGAAGGGCGTCTAAATCTTTTTTGTATTTTCCGGCATTCTCTCTGTAATACGTCTCTCCCCCGGGGTCAGCCTTGGAAAGGGCCTCCTGTATCTTATCCACAATTGTTTTCATCAGCACAGGGTCCAGCCACACATGAGGGTCGGCAGATTCCTGAGGCCCTTTTTCTTCAGAAACGCCGGCGTCGGCATGAGAATGAACATGCCTTATCAGCGGAAGCCCTGATGTTGCTTCAACAATAATGAGCTTTCTGTTAGAAGACCCCTTCATCATCTTTTCTGCCCAGAACTCAAGCCCCGCGCCTGCCTTCACAAAAACCTTTGAATTCTGGATTTCCATCATATCAAACGGAGTGGGATCAAATGTATGCTCTGATGCGCCGGGAGGGAGCATTACCTTTACGCTGACCCTGTCTTTGCCGACCTGTTTTGTGACATCACCAAGGGGATAAATGCTCGCAACGACTTTTATCTTTTCTGCAAAGGAGGCATGAGCAAAAGACAAAAACACTGCTATAAGAATTACGATAAATTTTTTCATATCTTTTATGTTCTCTATGGTAGCGGTGTTTGGAATTACTGTCAAGAGAAAGCAGTTCGTGTAAAATATCATAATGGAAAACCAGGAAAAGTCATCGGCATTATATTTCAGAGACTTCCGCCTCTTCTGGCTCAGCCAGTTGATTTCCCTTTCAGGCACATGGATGCAGGCTGTTGCACAGGGATGGCTGGTATACTCCTTGACGAAATCTCCTTTTTATCTTGGAATGGTAGCAGCCGCATCAACCCTTCCCATACTCCTCTTCACACTCATCGGAGGCATTGCGGCAGACAGATTCAGAAAAAGAAACCTCCTGATTGCAACACAGGCATTATCAATAGCCCCCGCTCTTATGCTCGGCATATTTACGGATACAGGCGTAATAACTGTATATCAGGTAATCTTCTTTGCATTTTTTCTCGGCACGGTAAATGCCTTTGACATGCCTGCGAGGCAGTCATTCGTCATTGAGATGGTCGGCAAAGGGCATCTCCTTAATGCCATTGCGCTCAATTCTGCCGCCTTTAATGGCGCGCGGCTCATAGGCCCTGTCTTTGCCGGACTGGCAATAGCATACCTCGGGCTTCCCTCGTGTTTTTATCTTAATGCCGCTAGTTTTATCCCTGTAATAATCGCCCTCTCAATGATAAAAGCAAAAGGCGAGATACGAAATACGCAGGAAGGATTTTTAAGAGACCTCGCCGAGGGTTTTTATTTTATAAGAAGGCAGAGAAATATCCTTTACATGATAATTCTCATCGCTGTCTTCAGCCTCTTCGGGATCCCGTTTATAAGCTTCCTGCCTGTTTTTGCAGAGGAGATATTCAAGGCCGGGCCGACAGGCCTAGGCTTTCTTGTAAGCGCCACCGGATTAGGCGCTCTTTCCGCAGCCCTCTTGCTCGCATTCAAAGGTGATATGAGAAATAAATTGAGATTTATGTCCCTGTCAGGATTGTGTTTTTCACTGGCGCTTCTATGCGCCTCTTTTTCACGGGTCTTTGCGGTTTCACTTTTACTGCTGATTATGGCAGGCTGGGGAATAGTAAGTTTTCTTGCAACAGCGAACAGCTTTATCCAGCTGTCAACACCCGACAATCTCAGAGGAAGGGTAATGAGCGTCTATTCATTTGTATTTCTCGGCTTTACGCCCATAGGTAATTTCCTCATGGGCATAATGTCAGAGCGCATAGGGACAACAAACACCGTTGGAGCGGCAGCGCTTGTATGCCTTGCGGGAGCGTCAATCTTTGCAATAAAACACATGAACGATAATTGAAAAATAACTCCTGATATATTAGTCTTTATAGACAATGAAGATACTTGCGATAGACACATCAACAATGCTCGGCGGAATAGCAATCATGGATGAATCCCTGTTGATTGCAGAAAGCAGGCTCAATGTCAAATCAACACATTCAGAGAGGCTCATGACAGAGATTGAGCACTGCCTCAAGCAGTCAGGCGTCAAAATATCTGATATTGACGTCTTTGCAGTCGCAACAGGCCCCGGCTCTTTCACAGGCCTGCGAATCGGGCTGAGCACTGTCAAGGGATTCTCCTATGCAACCGGGAAACCTATAGTCTCTGTGCCGACGCTTGAAGCGCTCGCGTGGAACTTCCCTTACAGCAGATACCCTGTATGCACAATGCTTGATGCAAGAAAGAAAGAGGTCTATGCGGCATTATTTAGATGGGAAGGAGAGAATTTAATCAGGCTGCTAAGTGAGACATCGGCAAAACCTGAAGAGTTTATACGCGATGCGTTACGCGTTACGCATGTCGCAGACTCGACTCTACGAGATGATAAATTCATATTCGCCGGAGAGGGAGCTACGCTTTACAGAGATAAAATAATTGAGGCCATGGGTGAAAAGGCTATATTCGCATCGCCTGAAAAAACAGTCCCATCCCCTGCAAATGTCGCGGTTCTTGGACTGAAAAAGGCTAAGGCTGGAGAATTTTCAGAGCCTGTCAGCCTTGCCCCCATGTACATAAGAAAATCAGAGGCAGAGGTAAAGTGGTCGAAGATTCGCTAAGGCGAAAAGGACTTACAATAAGGACAATGCAGGAATCTGACCTACCCTCTATTGTTAAAATTGAGCGCCTCTCATTCAGCACGCCGTGGTCGGAAACATCGTTTTTTAATGAAATCTATAAGCAGCGTTCTATCCCAAAAGTTGCTGTCATAGATGACAGGATCGCCGGATATATATGTGCAAACCATGTTGCCGACGAGGGGCATATTCTGAATCTTGCAGTCCATCCTGATTTCAGAGGAAAGGGAATCGCAAATACGCTGGTTGAAAACATCCTTGAAGAACTGAAAGAAAACGCCTGCAGGTTTTTATATCTTGAGGTTAGGGCGTCAAACAATGCCGCAAGAAAACTTTATGAAGGCTTTGGATTCAGCGTAGTCGGGACAAGAAAAGAATATTACACAGAGCCAAAAGAAGACGCAGTGATTATGATGCTAAGGCTTTAGCCTTTTTTATCTCTCTTTTCCGACAACTCAGCGATACTTTTTATTGCAATCAAAAATCCATCTTTCAATTTTTTATCCTTAATTCTTCTGAAGAGTTTGAGAAGTTCAATCTCATTATCGCTCAGTGTGCCATATGGGCTGACAGATTCAGATACCATCATCTTTTCTTCATCCAGAACAAACCTGCTCAAGGGAATATTCAAGGCATGTGCAATCTGGGAAAGACGCGATACGCTGATCTCGCTCACTCCTTTTTCGTATTTCTGAATCTGTTGATAGGAAATACCCACCCTTTCCGCTAACTCCATCTGAGATAGCCCTGCTGTCTTTCTCACAATTCTTATCAGATCTCCAATATGTCTTTTATCTGTCTCTCTTTTCATAATACAATGCATAATTTTGCTTGTTGCGATGTAAAATGTCTATAAACCTGCAGTTGCAATAAGAATTGACAAACACAACCTTAAGTAGTATTATTTGTGCGTGAAGACTAATAATAAAAAAATCTTAGTTGCTGATGATGATCCCCTTGTAAGAAAATTGTTAAATGAATTTTTAACTCTGTGCGGCTACGATGTAGACTGTGTCAGCAATGGAAAAGAGGCGATAGCCCTGATAGAGACAGACAGCTATGACGTCCTTATAACTGACTATCTGATGCCTGAGATGAACGGCATAGAACTTATAAAAAAAGCGCGCAATATTAAAAAATCATTGGCAATAATGGGTATGAGCGCCTCGGAGGAAGAGAGGGGATTCATAGCTGCCGGAGCAAATCTTTTTATAGCCAAGCCTTTCAGCCCTTATGCGCTAAAAAATATAATTGAAAAAATCTGTCTTACTTAGAAAAATTCCTTATTGATTCCATAATTTTTGCCGGTGTTGTCACTGCTGTCCCGACTTCTCCCACAACAATGCCTGCCGCATGATTCGCAATAACCGCTGCCTGATGCATGGTTGCGCCTGATGCATGGGCAAGGGCAAAGGCTGCGATAACCGTATCGCCTGCTCCTGTAACATCATAAACATGCCTTGCAACTGTAGGGATATGCGTGACCCTGCCTTTCTCAAAAAGGCTCATTCCTTCCTCTCCCCTTGTTATCAGCGCTGATTTGCATGGAAGTTTTTTGAGAAGTATCCTGCCTGCCTTAATCAGCGATTTTTCGTCTTTTATCTCAATGCCTGCTCCGTGCGACGCCTCCATGATATTCGGCGTTATCAGCGAGACATTCTTATAACAGTGAAAATGCCCTGTCTTGGGGTCAACAGCAATAAATTTATTTTTTGCTCTTGAAGCCTTCACCACCTCTGCCACAAGCTCTGACGAGACGATACCTTTTTTATAGTCGGATATTATCACCGCATCGTGGTCTCTGACCGCGCTCTTTATGCAATCAATAATCGCCTCATATGTTTTGCCTGCAACCTTCCTCTTATCCTCTCTGTCAAACCTCACAACCTGCTGGTTATGGGCTATTACTCTTGTCTTGACTATTGTGGGCCTCTGGTCGTCAAAGATGCATGAACCGATGCCCTTTTCATCAAGAATGCTTCTTAAGACATCGCCTGTCCTGTCTTTGCCGACTATTCCGACAACAGTAACCTGCCCTTCAAGGCTGACGATATTATGCGCCACGTTGGCCGCTCCGCCCAAGAAAAAGTTTTCGCTGGTAACTTCCACAACAGGCACAGGCGCCTCAGGAGATATTCTGCTGACCTTGCCCCAGATATAGCGGTCCAAGACAAGGTCTCCGATTACGAGTATCTTTTTTCTGCTGAAATTATTGAATACCTTGGAATAATCCATGTTTCTAAGAATAAAATATCGGGACTTAAAAAGCAATCCCGTTATTTAAGGGCAATGTTGAAACCCCAAAAGCTCGTTTTCCACTTGACAGTAAAGTGACATATTTATTATATTGAGCTTATTCTATAATTTCCGAATTGGGGATATATTCTTCAAAAGGGAAGCGTATCTATTTTGATTAAGGTTTAAAATCAAACCGGTTAAGTGACATGCAATTTGATTCCTAAGTTATTTTAGTAGAGAATCTTTTGAGAGAGGAGGTTAAGAAATGAAGAAATTCACGATAATCATAGCTCTGATAATAGCAGTAGCATTTGTGGGCAGCGCAATGGCAGTTTCTTCGGGTCAAAAAGCAGAGTTTAAAGGCGGCGCCATGGGCAAAGTCACTTTTGACGGCAAGATACATGCTGACAAGGGGCTTAAATGTAACGACTGTCATACGAATATATTCCAGATGAAACATGGAACGGCAAAGATAAAGATGGCTGACCATAATGCAGGCAAGCTCTGTTTCTCATGCCATGACGGCAAAAAAGCTTTTACATCTAAAGAAAATTGTGCAAAATGCCACAAGAAAGCAGCAGCGGGTTATTAAACAAAAAAATCGGTGAAAATAAAAAGCCCCGAGCATCTCGGGGCTTTTTATTTTTGAATGCGGATATGTTTCAGATTTTCGTAATCCATGATCCGTACTTTTTATTCTTACCTTTCACGCTGTCAAAAAATACAGACTGAAGTTTCTTTGTAATCCTTCCTGCCCTTCCTTCTCCGATCACCCTGCCGTCAACCTCTCTTATCGGAGTAATCTCTGCTGCCGTGCCTGTGAAAAAAGCCTCATCCGCTATGTAGAGTTCGTCCCTTGTGAACCGCTCTGCCGTGACTTCAATCTTTAAATCACGCGCAATCTTCATTATGCTGTCTCTTGTGATGCCCTCAAGCACCGAAGTCAGAGGCGTGGTCTTAAGCCTGCCGTCTCTTACGATAAATATATTCTCGCCGCTCCCTTCAGCCACATATCCGTCTGTGTCAAGCAGAAGCGCTTCGTCATAACCCAACGAGATTGCCTCTTTCTTTGCAAGCTGCGAACTGATGTAATAACCGCATGCCTTAGCCCTGCTCATCTGTGAGTTAACGTGGTTCCTTATGAAGGATGACACTTTAACCCTTATGCCGTTCTTCAGCCCATCGTCACCGAGGTATGCGCCCCACGGCCATACACTGACGGCAACCTTCACGGGATTATCCTTGGGATATAAGCCCATGGCTCCGTATCCTATATACACCAAGGGCCTTATGTAGCATTCCTTAATCTTATTTATCTTAACTGTCTTTATTATCGCCTCTTCAATCTCTTTCTCTGAATAAGGAATAGCAAGCAGAAAAATATGGGCTGACTTAAAGAGCCTCTGAACATGCTCCTTGAGCCTGAAGATTGCGGGCCCGCTTTTTGTCTCATAACACCTTATGCCTTCAAAAACTCCAAGCCCGTAGTGAAGGGTATGGGTCATTACATGCACATTGGCGTCATCCCAATCCACAAACCTGCCATCCATCCATATCTTTTCCGTCTTCTTTACCATAGGGATTATTTTATAACAAACATAATTATAAATCCAGCGCAAAAGCGGTTAAAAATTCTCAGTCAAGCCCAAATCCTTCAAACAGCATTACTATAACTGAATTTGACACCACCAAACCCTTTCTCGTAAGCCGCAAATAATCGCCTTCCACCTCAAGATGCCCGTCTTCAATTAATTCTCTGCAAACAGCCGGCATGTCCAGTCCAAGCTCTTTTGCCTTTGCAAGACTTATCCCTTCGGTCTTTCTTAAGCCAAGGAATATAAACTCCTTAATTGCGTCATCGCGCTTAATCTCCGTTGACTCAGCCTCAGGGATTATTCCTTTATTCAGGTCTTTAATGTATCTCCTGATATCATCTGTGTTTTTTGAGCGGAAGCTTCTGATAAAAGAGTGCGCTCCGGCTCCGGCTCCTATATATTCTCCCCTGTCCCAATAATTCAAATTGTGGAGACATCTGAATCGTGGCAGGGCAAAATTTGATATTTCATAATGCTCGTAGCCTTTGTTTCTAAGATAATCAATCGCAGAGCCGTACATCTCAAGAACCAACTCCTCATCAGGTATTTTAATCTTACCGCTCTCAATTAATCCGTATAACGGCGTATCTTTTTCAGGAGTAAGCTCATAAGAAGATATATGCGCCGGAGAAATGGTAAAAGCTGCTGTCTTTGATAAGGTCTCTTCCCATGTCTTCATCGTCTGACCCGGAATTCCGTATATGAGGTCTATTGAAAAATTATTAATGCCTGAGTTTTTGATTGCCTCTATCGCCTTCAATGCCTCGTTAGATGTGTGGATTCTTCCAAGGGTCTTTAATTCATCATCATTGAATGACTGGACTCCAATGCTTATTCTATTCACTCCAAGGGAGAGGAGCATTTTTATCTTAGATTCATCAACAGTACCCGGATTTGCCTCAACAGTTATTTTAGGAGAAGGCGACAAGGAATAATTATTTTGCAGGCATGTAAAAAGCTGTCTGAAGCATTCATCGGGAAGAATCGTCGGCGTCCCCCCGCCGATGTATATTGTCTTTAATTCTCCTGCAACATCTTTTTTAAGAACCAGCTCTTTGCATAGAGCGTCTGTGTATGCCCTTGCAAGCGCTTCATTGTAAGTCACGGAAAGAAAATCACAGTAAAGGCATTTTTTTATGCAGAAAGGGATGTGGATGTAGAGGGATTCGGGCATAATTTAGAGTAACACAAAAATAAAGGGATATTTTTTAGAGGCTTTTTCTCCAGATTAAAAATTCTTCTTTCTTACCTCCTCTCTTTATGCTATATTGTATCAAATTATCGCAAAAGGGAATATTCAGATATTAATTGTTTATGCCTTAAATTCAAACACAGGAGGAGAAAAGAATGAAAAAAACTATTATAGCTCTTGTATTCACTTTGGCTGCTTGCGCAACCCCGACCCCGTATGGTAAGTATGGTCATCTTGGAGGTTACATTGACAACCGAATCGACGCAAATACCTTTTCTATAAGTGTCAACAATAACGCCTTCACAACGTAGCAAACAACTTCAATGCACGCTTTCTATCGGGCGGCTGAATTAACGGTCGAAAATGGCTTTGATTATTTCGTAATTGTAAGCGGTGCGAATAATCCGACCTCCATGGCCACAGCAATGCAGGGGAGCAACTACTCGCCAATTATAGTGGTCCCAATAGTATTTCCTAATCAGGTCATAGTTATTAGGTCATTTAAGGGTACAAAACCAAATGACCAAGTCAACGCGTATGATGCCCGTGAAGTTATGAAATATTTGGGACCTCAAATTGGGGCACGCCAAGGCAAATAATCCAGCGTGGTGGCAGACAATTATGAGAATATTAGCTCCACACCCCTATTTCTTGATACAACAAACCCGCGCTGCTGATTTAGAGCGTTAGCTTTTAAAAAATGCTAAAATACATATATGAAACATACGCAATATTTTTCCTTTATTAAACAACGGCCCGATAGGGCAATTATCAAAGATGAATGGATACTGGAGACTATCAGTGATCCTCTGAAAACAGAGATTCAAACTGATGGAAGAATAAGGAAGTGGAAGTATATAGAGGAAGTGGGGAAATATCTGAGAGTAATACTCTTGGAAGATGGAGAAACAGTTCATAATGCCTTTTTTGATAGAGGCTTTAAGGAGGAACAGCTATGAAAATCAGGTATTTTGCTGATACCGATACTGCACTCATTGAGTTTTCAAATGAATCTGTTGTGGAAACAAAGGAAATCTCAGAGAACCTTTATATTGATTTGGACGGAAAAGGTAATCTTGTCAGCATGACCATTGAGCACGCAAAAGAAAAGGCAGGCATCTCAGAGGTATCGTATTTGCAGATGGGAAAAGTAGGCGCCTAATAAAAAATTGAAGTGGACGGCGTAAAATGCTGCCGCAAGTTCAATCTCTCACTTCACCTTTAACACCGCAAGAAACGCCTCCTGCGGAAGTTCTATTTTCCCAATCTGCTTCATCCTCTTTTTCCCCTCTTTCTGCTTCTCAAGGAGCTTTCTCTTACGGCTTATATCACCGCCGTAGCACTTTGCAAGAACATCTTTCCTCAGCGCCCTTACGCTCTCACGCGCTATAATCTTGCTTCCTATTGCTGCCTGAATCACGACCTCATACATCTGCCTCGGTATAATCCCCCTCAGCTTTTCACTCAGCTCCCTGCCTTTGTAATATGACTTTTCCTCATGCACTATCAGGGAGAGGGCGTCAATAATCTCGCCGTTAATGAGGATGTTAAGCTTAACAAGGTCTGATTCCCTGAAGCCGATGAACTCATAATCCATTGACGCATAGCCTTTTGATATGGATTTTAACCTGTCGTAAAAATCCCATAAAATCTCATTCAGAGGCAGTTCATACTCAACCTTAATCTTGTCTTTCCCTATAAATGTGAAATTCTTCTGTGTCCCCCTTTTTTCCTGACAAAGGTCAAAGATAGGGCCTATGTAATCCTTCGGCACGAATATGGTCACAAGAACAAAAGGCTCCTCTATTCTCTCGTACTTGTCAGGCAGCAGAGCTGGGTTTTCAATATGAATGACCTCTCCTCCGGTCTTTGTCACCTTGTAAACAACAGTCGGAGCCGTGCTTAAAAGTGAAAGGTCAAACTCACGCTCAAGCCTTTCTTTTATTATTTCCATGTGAAGAAGCCCGAGAAAACCGCACCTGAACCCGAACCCGAGCGCAAGCGAAGTCTCAGGCTCGTAATTAAAAGACGAATCATTTAATCTCAGTTTATTAAGCGCATCCCTCAGGTTGTCGTATTCATGGGGTATTGTCGGATAAAGCCCGCAAAATACCATCGGCTTTATGTCCTTATATCCGGGACACGGCTCCTGTGCCGGAGTATCCACATCAGTCATCGTGTCTCCGATCCTTGAGTCTGTTACGTTCTTTATCCCTGCAATTACATAGCCGACCTCGCCGGAGGAAAGTTCTTCTGAGGGCTGCATCTTTGGACTGAAAATCCCCACCTGCGCCACCTCAAATTCATTCCCTGTCGCCATAAGTTTTATTTTCTTGCCTGCCCTCACCATCCCGTCAAAAACTCTTACGAGCACGATTACTCCCTGATAATTGTCAAACCATGAATCAAATATTAACGCCTTGAGAGGCTTATCGTCTTCTCCTGTTGGCGGCGGAATTTTCTTCACTATAGCTTCAAGAATCTCTTTTGTGCCTATGCCTTCCTTCGCGCTTGCGAGTATTGCTTCGGAACAGTCAAGCCCGATTGCATCTTCTATCTGCTCCTTTGTTTTTTCAGGCTCTGCCGCCGGCAGGTCTATTTTATTTATGACAGGAATCATCTCAAGGTTATGTTCCACTGCAAGGTATGCGTTGGCAAGGGTCTGCGCCTCAACTCCCTGCGATGCGTCAACAATAAGAAGCGCGCCTTCGCACGAGGCAAGGCTTCTTGACACCTCGTATGAAAAATCAACATGCCCCGGTGTGTCTATGAGATTGAGGATGTATTCCTTTCCGTCATCAGCCTTATACAGAAGACGCACTGAATGCGCTTTTATCGTAATGCCCCGTTCGCGCTCAAGGTCCATGGAATCAAGAACCTGCGCCTGCATCTCCCTTGCGCTGAGCGCGCCTGTAAATTCAAGAAGCCTGTCTGCAAGAGTAGACTTCCCGTGATCTATATGAGCTATGATGGAAAAATTACGTATATCCTTTGGCATAGTCCTTCCGGGGATTAATCTGGAATTGTTTATTTTATCACAAAATATAGGAAAGAAAGGGATAGAATACATTATTATTGAAAGAGCGGTGTTTTTGTGTTACTGTTTTTAAACCGCCAATATCTGAAATGAGCAGGCCTGAAACTTTCAGGCTTTTACCTGAACACAGGCAAACAGCAAAGGGGTTAAATGCACATACCTGACGGATATTTAGGGCCGATAACATACGGAAGCCTCTGGGCAGCCGTTATTCCAATCTGGATTTACGCCTCAAAAAAGGTCAAGGAGATATTAAAGGCATCTCAGGTTCCTCTTCTTGCCCTGAGCGCCGCATTCAGCTTTGTGATAATGATGTTTAATGTACCGCTGCCGGGCGGGACAACAGGCCATGCAACAGGCGCAACACTGATTGCAATCTTAATCGGGCCGTGGCCCGCAGTGATTGCTTTATCAATTGCGCTTATTGTTCAGGCTCTTATCTTCGGAGACGGCGGGATTACTGCCATAGGAGCAAACTGTTTTAATATGGGTTTTGCAGGCGTGCTTGTGGGCTATGGGATATATAAATTAATTTCAAATTTCTCCCGATATTCATCGGGACAAATTTCAAATGCAGGAACTCGTAATTCGCCACTCTCCACCTGTCACTTAATAGGGGCCGGGATAGGCGCATACGCAGGGATAAACCTTGCAGCATTTCTCACAGCCGTAGAACTCGGGATTCAGCCGCTTCTCCATACAGGCGCAGACGGAAGGCCTCTATACAGCCCGTTCCCTTTGAGCATAACCATTCCTGCAATAATGTTAGAGCATATATTTATTTTTGGAATTGTTGAGGCAGTGGTTACCGTGACTGTGCTTCTTTACATCAAAAAATCACATCCTGAGTTGATAAGAGGGTAGTCATGGCGAATTCAAAATTCGGGAAGCTCTGGATAGGAATCGCTATATTGATAATACTGTCACCTGTGGGATTAATTCTCCCTGAACTTTTAAAGGCGGGCGGCGCATGGGGAGAATGGGGCGCGGATGAGATTGAAAAGATTGCGGGATATATTCCGCACGGACTTAAAAAACTGTCGGAACTCTGGAAAGCTCCGATTCCTGATTATGCGTTTTCAGGCTGGGACAAAGGGGTTAAGTCATATATAGGCTATATATTTTCAGGGATAATAGGCGCTGCTCTGGTTATAGGAGTATCAATGCTCATAGGAAAAATTTTTGCGGGGAAAAATGGGAATTCCTGACTGGCTTAAAACAGTAACGAGAGACGAGTTGCAAGTTGTGAACATAAAAAAACCAAGAGAGAGGTTTCTTGATAAGACTCTGCGGCATGTTGTCTCTTTTGTTGAAGATACGATGTTCAATGAAAGAACCTCTTCAATAAAGGGGTTTCTGCAGGGGACTGAACCGAGAATAAAGATTGTCATCATCTTCCTGTTCATTATAGTTTTAAGTTTTCAGAAAACTGTTTCAGGCATCGTTGTCTTTCTGTCTCTTGCTCTGCTGTTGGCGCTTCTGTCAGGCGTGCTTATTACTCTTCTGAAGAGGCTGATGCCGGCAATGGTTTTTACAATGCTGATTGCCCTGCCTGCTGCGCTGAATCTGATAGTTGACGGAGAACCGATGGTGATGCTTCATGAATTTGAAAAACCGCACACATTTTATCAGATAACAATCCCCGCTCACATCTCTGTCACAAAGCAGGGGGCTTTAAGCGCTCTGGCTCTTTTCCTACGGGTGATGGCGTCTGCTTCCCTGGTTTTTCTGCTTACGCTCACTACGCCGCCGAATAGATTTATCAAGGCTGTCTCATCCTTTGTACCAGGAGCATTCAAGTCAATCGTTTCAATAAGCTACAGATATATATTCTTTCTGACAAGAAAAGTTGAAGAGTTCATTATGGGTTTCAGGGCAAGAAATATCTCGTTGCCCGCCACCCGCCACTCGTCACTGATTGGGCAGCGGTGGACTGCATCAAGAATGGGACTTTTATTTTCAATGAGCATAAGGTTGAGCGCCGAGCTTGAACGGGCAATGGAGGCGAGGGGATATGATTATAATTTTGAAGTTCAAAGTGAAAGGTTAAAAGTTTCGGATATTTCGGGGCCTGATATCTTATTGATTATTTTTTCAATAACAATCATAGGGGTAATGCTTTGGACGCCTTTAATGTAAAAAAAATATCATACGCTTATAAAAATGGCAAAAAAGCTGCTGACGAGGTTTCATTCAGTGTTAAAAAAGGCGAGAGCCTTACAATAATAGGCACTAACGGCTCCGGCAAGTCAACACTGCTTTATCTCCTCAACGGCCTTCTAACGCCTGAGTCAGGTGATATTGAAATATTCGGCAGAAATATAACTGGCAATTTTCCGCCTGAACTCAGACAGCGGATATCTCTCCTGTTTCAAAACCCGCATGCCCAGCTTTTTCTGCTGAGTGTATGGGATGAACTCTGCTTGGGCCCTCTGCAGCTCGGGCTTGAAAAAAACGAGATACAAAAACGGACAGAGGAGTTGCTTGGCCTTCTAAATATCAAACACTTGAGAGACAGGGGGCCGTGGGATTTGAGCGGCGGCGAGATGAGGAAGGTGGCATTCGGCACATGTCTCAGCGTTAATCCTGATGTTCTTCTTCTTGATGAGCCCACAACAGGGCTTGACCCAAGAAGTCAGGTTGAATTCGTGGACTTGATAAATGAATTGCGGCGCGCAGGGAAAACAATAGTCACGGCAACGCATGACCTTGGTATAATTGAAGACATATCCGACAGGACTATGGTCATTGGAGAAGACCACAGGCTGCTGACGGAGGGGAACCCATGGGATGTTATGGAGGATACGGATATGCTTCTCAGGGCAAACCTTATTCACAGGCATGTCCACAGACACTGCTGGTATGCCCATGAGCACAGCCATTTCGGGACGCATGGACACGAACATATACAAGTGGAAAATAAACAGCCGCAAGTTGAAAGTCAGGCTATTAAGGAGGCAATCATCGCTATGACAGAACTGGATAAATTGAAAAAACTTCTTGAATACTGGTCAGAGCATAATGAAGAACATGCAAAGACGTATCTTGAGTGGGCGGAAAAGGCGGCTGCCTCAGGGGATAAGGAGTTATCCGCTGTACTTAAAGAGATTGCTGAAAATACAAAAAAGATGGATGGGTTGTTTGAAAAGGCAAAGAAGGCTGTTAGGAAATGAAATATAAACTTCCTGATGGGTTTGAAAACAAAGAAGAGGCGATGGAGGCATTGATTAAAAAAGAGATTGATGCCGCTGAATCAGAACTGTCCGCAGTGAGGCGGGATATAGAAAAATTCCTTCTTGAGAAAAAAGGCTACGCCGCAACCGAGATAGAAAAAGACAGGGAATTTGAAGTTTTGATTGGGAATGAAAGGTGTAAATCAGGAACAGACATTATCATAAGCATTGACGGCAAGAGGCTTATCTTAATTAAATGTTCTGTAGGCGCGCTGGTCTCAAGGGAAAGGCAGTCTGTTGCATGCGCGCGCGTGCTTGATTCTTATCAGATACCATTTGCTGTTGTAACGGACGCGGTGGATGCGATAGTGCTTGATACATTAACAGGCAAGGTTATGAGCGAGGGGATGGAATCCATTCCTTCAAGAAATGAACTGACTGAACTCATCAGCACGATTGAATTAAAAACACTTTCTCCTGAACGGGCAGAGAAAGAGAAAAGGATACTCCTTGCATTTGATTCAATTAAATGCACGATAAATTACGGGGAGTAATCAGAACAAATCCTTCTGTTTTTCGCTGGAGGCTTTGATTGTATTTCTTTCGTATCTCTCCGCAATCCCGAATAGTTTTTCCGTAAATGCCATCTCATCAATAAGCCCGAGCCTGAAATCAGTCACAACAAGGTAAAATACCTCAAGAAGCTCTTCATTTAGCGCTCTGTTTGTTTCAGCCATAAATATACCTTTGCCTTACGGCGTCTCTGATGCAAAAAGGCCTGTGCTCAGATAACGCTCCCCCCTGTCAGGCAATATCACAACAACCTTTTTCCCTTTTCCTAATTTATTGGCGACCCTTAACGCAGCCCACATCGCTGCCCCGGATGATATCCCGCAAAGAAGCCCTTCCTTTAGGGATAATTGTTTTGCTGTCGCTGCGGCATCGGAATCTGTTACAGGAATAACTTCGTTATATATCTTTGTGTTCAGCACTCCGGGGGAAAAGCCTGCCCCGATTCCAGCAATCTTATGCGGCCCGGGATTTCCGCCTGAAAGAACAGGTGAAGCCGCAGGCTCTACCGCAGCTATCCATAGGTCGGGGTTTTTACTCCTCAACATCTCGCCAACTCCTGTTATCGTGCCGCCTGTGCCGACGCCTGCCACAAAACCGTCAGGCACAGTGCCGAGCGCATCCATTATCTCAACTGCAGTTGTCTTTTTATGTATCTCAGGGTTAGCAGGGTTTTCAAACTGCTGCGGCATAAAATAACCTGTACTTGCCCTGTAAATCTCTTCTGCCTTTTCAACAGCTCCCATCATTCCCCTCTTGCCCTCAGTCAGAACAAGCTCTGCTCCATAAGCCTGAAGCAGATGCCTTCTTTCCATTGACATTGTCTCGGGCATTGTAAGGATTAATTTGTATCCCTTTACTGCCGCTATCATTGCAAGCCCTATTCCTGTATTGCCGCTTGTAGGCTCTATTATTGTGCCTCCGGGTTTAAGCGCCCCGCTTTTCTCAGCTGTTTCTATCATTGAAAGGGCAATCCTGTCCTTCACAGAGCCGCCTATGTTGCAGCCCTCAAGTTTTGCCCAGACCTCAGCGTCATCCGCCTGACATAAGCGGTTAATCTTCACCAGAGGCGTATTGCCGATCAAAGTCAGAATATTCTTATTCAGTTTAATCATTGGCGCTCCATTCCTTTATTCCTCAGTTTTCAACTCCCAAGAGTTCTTTCCCTTCCCTTAGCTGTTCCAGCACAGATTCATCAAGCCCCTTATCATCAAAGTATTCCTTTTCTATGGTTTCGATATAAAACCTGTCAAGGCCGCTGTTTTTGAGAAAGTCTTCTCTCAGGTTTATGTCCTTCTTCTCTATGATTATAGGCAGGAGATGATTCAGATAGAATGATTCTTTTCTGAGATCCAGAAGCGTCTTTTCAAATAATTTATGCGGCACCTTTCTTGCGAAACCTTCTTCAGCAAGTTCCCTTTCTATGTCCTCTCGTATCTCAGCCCTGCCCTCTTTTGTATTGAGTCTGGGATAGAAGCTCCGCATCCTTTCTTTGAGCGCGGCATGTACCTGATGATAAAGCCTCTCTTCGTCCCTGATCATCCTGAGTTCGGCAACCACGTCCCTGAGGGATGCATCTCCGCCTTGAATTTTTGTTATTCCTTTCAGTATCGCATTAATCTTACGCCTGCCGTAGGATGTTATGTATTTGTTTTGAAGCAGTCCTTTTATGACCACTTCATCAAAGAGCGCCCTGTCAATCTTATCAAATTCATTCTTATTGCCGATGAGGCTCCTGAGAGAATCTTCCGCAAAATCCATATTTTCCATAAAGGCTATCTGGCTGAGCAATGCATGGACATTATCGTACCTGTCAAAGTATGTAAGTATAGCGCTGAACTCTTCAAAGATGCTGAAATCATTTGTCTCGCGAGCAATCTCATCGCAGGCCCTGCCTACATCAAGAAGCACCTGTTCAAAGCCCATGTCGCTCTGGGAATATGCCTTATGTTTTGCCTTTATCAGCCTCACAATATCTTCATTTATTATGTGTTTTTTGAGCGAGGGGTCCTTAAAGAACAGAGTTTCAAGTATAGACCTTGCTTCCTTCAGATAATCAGACTCTTTCATGTCCTGCAGCTTTTTGCCTCCGAGCAGAAGTTCGTCGAGCGTATCAAAAAGCACGCTCGGTATATTATTCCTGATACTGAGCGTCCTCAGCCTTCCCAGCCTCGCAATCTCCGCCTGCTCGAGACTTTCTTTGGAGATGCTGCCCAGGAGAATGTCCCTGTATTCGTCAACAACGCACCTGTTTTCAGAATGCTTGTACATTATGTCAATCTTCATCCTCTCCTGCTGATAGCTGTCTATCCCGTATCTTGCAACTATGTCTTCAAGATAAAGTTCTTCCTGCGGAGTCAGTGCTCTTTCACTGGAGTAGAAATTTTCAAATGCCTTGTAGAATTCCTCATTTTCCTTGTGGATTATCTTAAATATGAATAAAGTTGATTTCTGTTCCCCGAGTTCATTAATAAAAGCATTCATCAACTCGGCATCCTTATCGCTGCCAACAAATTCAGTTCTTTTTAAAAACTTGCCCGCAGACCTCAATATATGCTCCTGCCTCTTTTTGCGTTCTGTCCTGTGGTCTGAAGATACGAAAAAATAATAGTTCTTCACTGCATTGCCCTGCAGAAAAAGCCTGTAAAAAAATTCACTCCCCTCAGTATTGCTCGTGAATACAATCTTTTCGCCTTCATCAAGAAATGCTCCGAACATAATCAGCCTGTTTGAAACCTCTCCTTTTATCATGTCCTTGAGCGCTTTTTCAACTCCGAACATATATTCGCAGAAACTGCCGCCTGTGCCTTTATAATGCACGCCTTCGCCCGAGACGGTGAATTCGTTGCCCCTTGAGAAGAATCTTATATTTGAAGCTGTTTCTTCGTAGAAGTAAGTGCTTTCAACGCTCGCTCCGCCTACAAATGCGAAAAATTCGACAGGTCCGAGAGTTCCATGAAGCCTGAGGTCTTTAATCATACTAAAATATACCACAGGCCCCTTGAAATATTCTATTGCTGCGGACTTCCTTTATTGCTGAAAAGGGCCGCATTTGGTTATGATAGTTTTGTGAAGAAAAGCTTTCTGTTTTTAGCTGTATTCCTTGTTATTTTCAGCGCTGCTTCAGGCGAAGACATAAACGGAAAGCCTTTTTTTATAAAGGGCAAAAGCGAGTTTGATGCCGGCAGATATGCCGGGGCAATCGAGAACCTGTCCGAGGCCTACAAAAGGCTTCCTGTTGTCAGGGATTACATACTTTTTTATCTGTCAAGGGCGTACAGCGAATCAGGCAATATCAGCGAATCTGATTTAAGAATAAAAGAACTCTTGAAAGATTATCCGTCATCCCCATTGCGTAAAAAGGTGCGGAGGCTGGAAATCAAAAATCTTATTGCTTCAGGCGAGATGCCGCATAATCCTGAGATTCTTGAGTCTTATGTCAGGGATTATTCTGAAGACAATGAGATGAAATTCCTGTTTGCAAAGCATCTCAGGGATAAAGGGGAAACAGAAAGGGCAAGGGCAATTTTCAAAACCATCTATCTCAGCAGCGAGGGGCTGTTCTCGAAAATATCATACAATGAACTGGCAGCTTCTGATATTACCCCGCAGGATATTATTGAAAAGGCGGCTAACCTGACAAATGTGACGGAGTTTAAAAAAGCAGAATCCGCATTGAGAGAGGCGCTGGCAAAAGACGACGGGCAGCGAAGGATTGAAATCATTAAAAAACTCGGCTATGTGTTATTCAAGCAAAAGCGCTATAAAGAATCGGCAGATGCGTATGGAAAAGCAGGAGATCATTATCTGAAGGCAAAGGCGCTTTACAGGGCAGGAGACAAAACCGGATTTGACAGAGTTCTGAAGAAACTGTCTTTAATGGATGACAAAAGGACCGGCTCGCTTCTGATATTGGCGGCATTGGATAAAAGGAGGAACGGCGAGATTGGTGAAGCGCTGAATTTATATCAAACAATAAAGGAGAAGTATCCGGCCGAAGCTGAAAACGCTCAATGGGGCATCGCGTGGACATACTACCGCACTGGCAGCTATCAGAAAGCCCTTGATGCCCTTACATCTCTTTACGATAGCTATGGCAGCTCAAAATACCTCTACTGGAAGGCTCAGTCTCTTGAAAGGACAGGCGGGAATGCAGGCCATATTTACAAACAGCTCGCGGTTAAAACACAGGATTTTTACAGCATCCTTCCGCAGATAAAGAAAAGTCATGGGACTGAGAACCCTCCATCCCTCGTCGCCTCCGGCGACTCGCCGGGGAGAGAACACTCTGAATATAAGCCTTTCAAATCTGAGAGGATTGAAATACTTCTTGAAGCCGGCATGACAAAAGAGGCTGCGGCAGAACTGTCCGCTATAGCCGGAAAAACTACGAATCCTGACAAGCTCATATCTGTTTCCCTTAAATTGCAGGAATGCGGGGAATACAGGGAGGCCTTAACCCTGCTCTCACGGCTGCCGTCCAGAGAGGTTGCGCACAATATTTTGTACCCTCTTGCCCACTGGCATATTGTAAGGGATGTATCTGACAAATATAACATTGACCCATTTATCATTCTTTCTATCATGAGAGAGGAGAGCCGTTTTGACACGCAGGCGCGCTCACAGGCAGGCGCTCTCGGTCTCATGCAGCTTATGCCGCAGACAGCCTATGCCATAGACAAAAAAATAAATCTGAACATAAAATCGCATGAGCATATCCTTGATGCAAAGGCAAACATAAATCTCGGCTCATACTACATGGCATCTCTCTTAAAAGAGTTCGGCTCTCTTCCTGCGGCTGTCGCAGCTTATAACGCAGGGGAGGACGTTGTGAGAAAATGGCAGAAGGCAGGCAACTATCAATCATTTGATGAATTCATAGAGGATATTCCTTACGAAGAGACTAAAAACTATACCAAGCGCGTTATTACAACTTATTTTGAGTATCATAAATATTCCGGCGAAAAAGGCAGCCCTGAAAATCTTTGATGACACTTGCAATACACCACAGCGTCTTGGTATCTTAAACATCATGAAACAAAACAGGACTCTGTTTGATGATGCTCCGCCCCGAGCAGCTCGGGGCGGAAAGGGAATCAGCAATAAAAAGGAGGTTACGCCATTGGACAGGCTGAAAAATCTTGAAGATAAGATAACAGGTGCGATAGAGAAAGTGAAAACACTGAAGGAAGAAAAAACGGCTCTTGAACTCAGGATAAAAGAGCTTGAGGCAAGGCTCTCCGATAAAGACCATGATATAGAAAAACTGCAGGCTGAAAAGAACGCTATAAAGAGTCAGGTTGAAGGCCTGCTGAACGAACTCGACACCTTAGAGGTAGCGTAGCGTGAGCAGCATAGATGTTTATATCCTCGGCCAGAAATATACTGTAAAGGGCGACGCCCCTGAGGAACATATACAAAAAATCGCAGCCTTTGTAGATGCAAAGATAAAAGAGGTTTACAATACTGCGCCGAACGTTGCTCCGCTTAAGGCTTCTATTCTTGCGGCCCTTAACATCGCCGATGAACTGCACAGGCTGAAGGCAGAGCAGGATAGCATTACAAGGCATATTGAAGAAAGGACAAAAGTCCTGAGCGGATTATTTGAGACTTAATACTGAAAACTTTTTAGTGCTTTCATTTCATCAAACCGTATTTCTTCATTTTATTAAAAAGACTTTTTCTGCTTATGCCGAGCCGGGCTGCCGCCTCCATCCTTTTCCACCTCGCCTCCGCGAGCGCCTCAATTATAAGTTTCTTTTCCTCTTCTGATTTAATTGCCTCCACCCTTTCTTTCACCCCTGCACTTCCATTTCCTGCCCGGGTTGTATTATTGGATATAAGCCCTTTTACTGTTTCTTCCCTGACCGTATCAGTATCTTCAAGGATTATCGCGCGCTGGATGAGATTTTCCATCTCCCTGACATTTCCGGGCCAGCTATAGCTTATAAAAAACTTTATGGCAGATGCAGCAATGCCTTTGACATTCCTGCCCATGGTCCTGTTATATTTCCTTACAAAGTAATCCGCCAGAAGAGGAATATCCTTTATCCTTTCTCTGAGCGGCGGAACCTTAATCTCAAAAACCTTCACTCTGTAAAGAAGGTCTTCGCGAAAACTGCCTTCTCTGATAGCGCTGTCAAGGTTTTTATTCGTTGCTGATATCAATCTCATATCCACTTTTATGGTTCTTGTGCCGCCAAGCCTCTCTATCTCTTTATTCTGCAGAACCCTCAGAAGCTTTGCCTGAAGCCCCGGTGAAAGGTCGCCAATCTCATCAAGAAAGATACTGCCTTTAGACGCTCTTTCGAATTTGCCGGCATGCTGCTTTGATGCGCCAGTAAAAGCGCCTTTTTCATAGCCGAACAGTTCTGATTCAAGCAGTGTTTCAGGGATTGCCGCACAATTTACGCTTACAAAAGGATTATCCTTCCTGTCGCTCAGCTTATGTATGGCCTGGGCGATAAGTTCCTTGCCTGAGCCGCTTTCGCCTGTTATCAGCGCTGTGACGTCTGTTGCCGCAACTTTTATTGCAAGTTCAACTGCCTGCCTCATCTCCCCGCTCTCGGCTATGATTTCATCTTTGAGTATATTTTCAATATTTTGAGTCTTCAGCGCCTCAAGCTCTTTCTGCAGCTCATATTTTTCTATAGCCCTGCTTATGACTGTTCTGACTATCCCTATGTCAACGGGCTTGGTGAAAAAATCATAAGCCCCATCTCTTATTGCCCTCATCGCAAGCTCTTTTGAACCGTAGGCAGTTATCATTATCACCGGCATAGGATAACCTTCGGATTTTATGTGACGGAGGACTTCGATGCCGCTCATGTTAGGCATCTTTTCATCAAGAATCACAAGGCTGTAAGTATTTTTTTTCAGGCGCTCAAGCGCATCGGCGCCTGTCCCGGCAAAATCAAACTCAAAACCTTCTTTCCCGAGGAGTTCACCGAGGAAAAAACGAATGCTGGCATCGTCATCTGCGATTAATATCCTATGTTCCTTAGCGCTGAATGGCATCTTAAAACTCTTGGTTATTATGTTGCATGTTTAATAGTTTAGCACATACAAACAGTTGACATAAAATATTGTTTAGGCAATGATTTCATTATGCATGACAGCGGAGATATAAGAACAGCCTTTGAAATACCCGAGATAGAAAAATTATACGGCGGCAGTTTTACGGACGGCTACAGCGTCCGCCTTCTGTGGAAGAACGGCGAACTTTTCAAGGCGATATTTGATTCCATTGCGGGTGCAGAAAGATTCGTCTGTCTTGAATTCTACATATTCCGCAATGATGAAACAGGCATTGAATTGGCAGAGCTGCTGAAAAAAAAAGCCGCAGAAGGAGTCCGAGTATTCATTCTTTATGACCACTTCGGCTCTTTTGGAACACCGCGGAAATTCTGGGCAGAATTAAAACAAGCAGGGATAAATGTCAGGGCATCTTACCCTTTCAAGTGGACCGCTCCATTGCATTATGCCCGGCGCGACCATAAAAAACTCATCCTGATAGACGGGGAAAGGGCATTCACAGGAGGGTTGAATATCGCAAATGAATACAGGGGATATTATTTCAAAAGGCATAAAGAGGCCTGGCGGGATACAGGCATACTGCTTGAAGGCCCGATAGCCGGGACGCTGCTAAGCGAGTTTGAGAAAAGCTGGCTGCTATGGGGCGGAAAGCCTATCGAAACAGAAGCCAGAAGGCAAAAAACCAAGATTCAGGATTCAGGATACAAGATTCAGGATAATCATGCATCGGAGGACTCTCAACTCTCAACTCTCAACTCTGGTGCTCTGCCTGTGCTGCCTATATTTGCAAGTTCATCACGAGGGAGGAGAAGGCTGAGAAAGCTTTTATACTACAGCATCAATCATGCAAGAAAGAGCATATTTCTCACTACAGCCTATTTCACTCCAAGCAGAAGGATGATTGACATGCTGTCGGAAGCTGTTAAAAGGGGCGCCATAGTCAGGCTGCTCTTGCCGCTAAAAAGCGATGTGCTGGTTGCGGATTATGCAGGAAGGGCGTCATTCACAGAACTGCTGCAAGCCAGCGTGCAGATTTACACCTATAAAGGCAGGATACTTCATGCCAAGACTGCCGTGTTTGACGGCTGCTGGAGCATTATAGGTTCTGCAAATCTTGATTTTCAGTCACTGAGGAGGAATGATGAGGGGAATGTCGGAATACTTGACAAAAAATTCGGGCAAAAGATGATGGACGTATTTGAGGCAGATATTAAAGACTCTGCAAAAATAGAACCGGATGAGTGGGCAAAACGGAATTTCTGCGAAAAAATCAAAGAAAGATTTTTTGTCCTCTTCAGAAGACGGTTATAAATTCAAGCTCTGAAACCTGCAATGCTATTTGCGTTTCATCCTTAAGCGTTATTATTGTATGCGGTTGGCGGCAGACTTATAACAAACTTTGTTTTGCCTTCCGATGCCTCTGCGGTTATGTCGCCTCCAATGCTCTTTATTGCATCCCTCGCAATTTTCAATCCCATTCCGCGTCCTCTACCCTTGGTTGTAACATCCGCCTCAAATATTGCATCTACATCCATCCCGGGGCTAAGTTCTGAATCGCTTCTTACCTCAACCGTAGTGCCGTCATTTGTTGTCTTTGTCCTTATGGTTATCTCTCCATTTTTTACAACTGCTTCATAGGCATTCAGGACTATATTATAAAATGCATGAAAAAATCTCTCATCTCCAACCTGCATCTTATCTGCAGTCTCATCATAGTCCTCCCTTATACTTACAGCCTTATCCCTTGCAACCTGACTGCATAAAAGCACAACCCTGTGGATTATATCCCTGAGAGTATCATCTTCAGCAGCAGATGTCTTTTTTTCAAAGAGAGTGTCCACAACCCTGTTCAACCGGTCAGTTTCTTTGAGTATTGTATTGATATAAAGTTTCTTCTGTTCGTTGTCATTTATATCCTCTCCGATAAGCTGTACCAGCCCCTTTATGGATGCAAGGGGATTTCTAATCTCATGCGCTACCTCCATTGCCAGCATTCCTATATTCGCCAGTTTTTCAGTTTTTTGCATCTCGCGGTGCATCTCTTTTATCTTTGTGGTATCCATGAAATTGAGTACTGCTCCGTCTATGCCATATCTGCCTTTTATTGGTGAAAGCGTATAACCAATGGTCCTGCTTTCACCGTTCATTGTTATATTCAACTCAGAGGCAGCGGTCTTTCCCTTCAGAACTGTTTGCAAGTCCCTTGTTATATTCAATACGGTTCCTATATTTTTGCCAAGCAGGCCGGTTTCCTTACTGCCGAGTATATGGCAGACATACGGGTTCACCATTGTTATTGTTCCGCTCTTGTCGGCTGTCATTACCCCTCCTGTTGTACTTTCAAGTAATGCGGTGTACTTGCTGAGGGATGCAGCTATTTTTGTAAACTCCTTGCCAAGCGAACTGAATTCCTCTATATTCTTGCCTTCCCAACCTTCGCTTAATAATTTCCTTGCAGGCCTTACAAGAGCGTACGCAACAATCAGGCCCGTCGCAAATGCCACTACAGCAAGGATGTAAGTCCATTGTTCCGTAAAATTATAAAGGGAGATAAGCTCTGCCGAGTCAAGAACACTGCGCTTAAAGACAGCCCTGAACCTTGCCAATAAAATTAGCGGCACAGCGACTGCAAAAACAGAAAAAAACAGGGGCAGGAACACAAAGAGCCCAAGATAGAACCGCCTTTTTAAAAAGGCTGCTATTATCTTCTCATAACTTTCATCATGTCCCATATTGGAAGAAATATCCCTAGTGCAAGAAAGAGTATCCCGCCGGCAAGAAAGACCAGCAGAACCGGTTCAAGTGTTGTTGCAAGGTTTTTAATTGCATATTCGACCTCAAGGTCGTAATAGTCGGCTACCTTTGTAAGCATATCATCAAGCGCTCCTGTTTCCTCGCCAACAGCAACCATCTGCGTAACCATAGGCGGAAAGACCATTGTGCTTGCCATCGGCACAGCCAGCCCTTTTCCTTCACGCACGCTCTCTTTTATCACCTCAACCGCCCTTGCAATGATGATATTCCCGAGTGTGCCTGCAACTATGTCAAGCGCATGGAGCATTGGGATGCCGCTGCTGTAAAGCGTAGAAAATATCCTTGCAAACCTTGACATAACAGTTTTCTCAACAACAGATCCGATTATCGGAACCTTGAGTTTAAACTTGTCCAGATTCCATCTACCGGACGGAGTCTTTATATATCCCCTGAATGCAAAAATAACGCCTGCCACAGCGGCTAATAGAAGCGGCCAGTATACCCTTATTGCTTTATTCAGGAATATAAGCACACGCGTCGGGAATGGAAGCTCTACTTTTGCAGATTGATATAACGAAGCAAATTTCGGAACAACAAATGTCGTGAGCACAAGGAAAGCGATTATCATGCTTATTATAACTATAACGGGGTATCTTGTTGCCGCCTTTACCCGCGCCCTTGTTGTCGCATCATGTTCCAGCAAAGATGACAGCCTATTAAGGATGTCGTCAAGCACTCCTGCCTCTTCGCCTACTTTTACCATGCTGATATAAAGCGTAGAGAATACCTTCGGGAATTTTGCCAGAGCATCGGAAAAAGAACTTCCCCTCTCCACCTCTCTTCTTATTTCTTCTATTATCTTGCGGAGCTTTCTGCTTTTAGTCTGTTCCGCGAGTGTGTCCAGGCTTCTGATAAAGGATATGCCTGATGTAACAAGCGTTGCAAGCTGTCGGCTGAACACAATGAGATCTTCATCCTTTATCTTGTCAAAAATCTGCCATCCGCTCTCACCTGAAGATTTAGTCTCTTCTTCCGCTTCTATTTTTATAGGGGTATACCCTTTGGAAAAAAGCTGCTCTGCAACTGAGTCGGCGTTGGGAGCATCAATAACACCACTTATAATCTCTCCTATTTGATTCCTTACTTTATAGCTATACGTTGGCATATCACTTATTTTTTAGTTCTCACTTCTCACTTTTAACTTCCTATTCTGTCTCCTGCGTCACTCTCATTACTTCTTCAATCGTCGTAATCCCATCCACTGCTTTCAAGAGGCCTTCCTGCCTCATAGTTCTAAAGCCTTCCTTTACCGCCTGTGCCTTTATCTCGCTTGCAGGAGCTTTCTCAATTATCAGTTTTTTTATTCCCTCTGTAACCAGAAGGAGTTCAAATAATCCTTCTCTTCCGAGGTATCCCGTGAAGCGGCACTCGCTGCAGCCCTTGCCGTGGAGGAGAACCTTCCCTTTAATTCCCACACGCCTTAACATATCTTCGTCAGCAGTATAGCTTTCTTTGCAGTAAGGGCATATCTTTACAATAAGCCTTTGGCCTAAAACGCCGATAAGAGAAGATGTTATAAGGAATGGTTCTATTCCCATATCTATCAGACGGGCTATGGCCCCGACCGCTTCATTTGTATGAAGGGTACTGAGAACAAGATGCCCTGTAAGCGCTGCATGTGTTGCTATTGACGCTGTTTCAGTATCCCTTATCTCACCGACCATTATTACATCAGGGTCCTGCCTGAGAATGGACCTCAACCCTGATGAGAATGTCAGCCCTGCCTTTGGATTAACCTGCACCTGATTTATATTAGGCAGGTTATATTCTATGGGATCCTCTATTGTCACTATGTTTTTCTCTGCTGCGCTTATCTTACGCAGAGACGAATACATCGTTGTTGTCTTGCCGCAGCCCGTGGGCCCGGTTGAGAGTACAAACCCGTAAGGCATGCTGATCAGCTTTTCATATGCCTCAAGCACACTTTTCGTGAACCCAAGCTGGCTGAGCGTGAGTTGAGGAAGACCTGATGTTTTCTCAAGCAGCCTCAGCACCATTTTTTCGCCGTGATGCGTCGGCAGAGTCGATGCCCTTACATCAAATTGTCTGCCCTCAACATTTATAGGAAATCTTCCATCCTGTGGCACTCTCTTTTCAGCTATATCCATTCCTGAAAGTATCTTTATCCTTGAGACAATGCCCGAATGAAGGTGCTTGGGAGGTTTCATAATATCATGCAGCTTCCCGTCAATCCTGAACCTTACACGGATGGAATCCTCATAGGGTTCTACGTGTATGTCGCTGGCCCTGTCCTTTACAGCCTGTGTAACCACTGTATTGACGAGCTTAACAATTGGGGTGTCTTCAACCATCGCCTCTGCTGCAGCAACAATCTTTTCCTTTTCAGGATAGTAAACATCTGCAGCCTTAACAACCTCATCCATCTCTCCTCTGGTATAATATTGGTCAAGCGCCCGGAGAAGATCAGATTCTGTTATAACTACTGTATCCACAGGCATCCTTGTGGCCCGTTTTATCTCATCTGCCGCAAAGACATTGAGCGGGTCAGACATTGCAATAGTAAGCCTTCCGTTATTAATCTCAAGAGGCAGCGCCCTGTGTTTACGCGCAAGAGACTCCGGCACCAAATCTAAGACTCCCGGAGCTACAGACATAGACCGCAGTTCTTTAAACGGCAGCCCCATCTGCGCGCTGAGCGCCCTTGCCATGACTTCTTCTGTAATAACCCCGAGGCTGACAAGTGTTTCTCCAAGCCTTTTGCCAAGCCTCTTCTGTTCCTGCATGGCCTTATCACGCTGTTCAACGGTTATTACCCCTGCTTCTATCAGGAGTTCTCCTAAATATTTTTTTCTCATCACCATATTTATTTCCTCGCAGAATAAGAGCCGAGTCCGAGCAAATCAAACGTAACAAAGACACTAATCTCGCTTGGCTTGTTGTTTACCTCATCAGGAGGCTTTCTGTTAACCATTATTGTCATTCCCCAACACTGTTGAAGATACTTCATGATAAACGAAGAATCCCTCATTCCTCCTCCTTTAGAATCATACCAAAGTTTAACCTCAGCGGACAAGTTTTTAGAATGAGTATACCCGACCCCTATATCGTAGAACATAGTATTGTTAGGCTGGTTGTACCTCTCCCCAAAGGAAAATGCAAATTTTTTAAAAGGGATTGAGACGCTTGAGTTTATAGTCTCCATACGGTCTGTATAGTGATTATAAGAGGCATCAGCAGTTACAGGGAAAGGCCTTGGAATATATGCTGACACACTTAACGGAGAAAGCGGAACGTCCCGTTCATATGTATTATATGACTCCGACACGCTTACGGTAAGGAACTCTCCCTTTTTATCAAGGAGGCGGTTTGTAAGAGACATTCCTATTGTTGACTGCTTTGTAGAAAGTTCCGTGGAATCAAACAGCGGAACATTTTTAATCCATGGCACAAAAGTATATCCCAAAGAAGGTTCAATGCCGTGGGTAAAATTCTCGCTATATTTTTTTATGAACCGGCTGGACGCTGTGATATTGTAGTCAAACATATCTCTGTGCACTGAACTCTTAAAGCCCTCGTCAGCATTGTCCTGTAAGGAATATACTGTTTCTCTCAGCCCGAGATTCTGGAATATAATAACTCTGTCGCCGAAGGAATGAGAAAGTTTGGGATAAATATCAAGACGCTGTCCTGATACGCCTTTGTCCCTTGCGAAGTTTGAGGCAGATGATGTCATTGAGAAAACCAAAGGGCCTGCGCTGGATGGATTAACAACATACCCTAATTCAGGCAGTCTCTGAGCTACCGCTGAATTATGACTCCCGTCTTTAAGGTCAATAATATACTGCGACATGAGGTAAAGGCGTGAATTGTCCGAAGGAAGCGTCAGTTCGCCGGTTGATTCAAGAAATCTGTTTACCCTTTCATCGCGGTGCATGCTGAATTCCCTGTAAAAATTTTCTTCACTTAACAGATTAATATTCCAGTATCCGGAAAGACCATCCTTGCTCCTTTTCGAATGGGTAGACTTAAGTTCATAAAAATCCAGTTCTGCCTTTTTGTCTCGGAAGTGATAGAGCCAGTGTTTGCCCTCCACATTTCCGGGCGCTACATATCTATATTCAGCCCCTTCTCCCAAGCCTGCTTTTGTATACCAGTCAACAATAAATGTCGCGTCCTTGTCTTCATCTATCGCCCAGAAAAACGGCTGCCTGTAATAGAATCCTTTTGACTGTGTATGACCAAATACAGGTGTCAGAAGCCCTGTTTTTCTTTCGGTAAGTGCAGGCCCCAAGAGATAAGGCGTATATAAAAAAGGGAAGTCTTTGACATGGAAAGTGGCATCACGCACCTTGAAGCGGTCTCCGATAATTATGTCAGCAGTCCTGCCTTTGATACACCACTCAGGAGAGGGATTTTCGCATGTTGTTATTGATGCCTTTTTAATGAAATATTCCTTTTCTCCTTTCTTTTCTATCTCTTCACCTGAGACACGGAACTTTTCTTTTTTTGAGAAAATCTCCGCATTATAAAAAGTGCCTTTTTTTGTATTGAGATTAAACTCTGCCTTTTCTGCTTTAAGGATTATATCAGGGGTGTCGAATATCACATTGCCTTCAGGAAAGACATTTGATGTCTTCTCATCATACTGCATCTCATTTGCAATCATTATTGTCTCGCCTTGTTCAACAAGCACAGAGCCTTTTGCCGTATACATTGATGTGCTTTTTTCATACTTTAAAGAATCTGATGTTATGAATGTCGGAGGCTCTTCAGCAAAACAGTAAACAGCAGACTGCAGGCAGCAGACACTAAAGAGTAATAAAAAAAACAGGAAAGAATGATACATGATACATGATACATGATACATGATACTTTTCTTTTTATATGCCGTATCCTGCATTCTGTCTCCTCGGCGACTCGCCTGAGGCGAGAATCCTGCATCTTGCATCGTGTGTTTCATAGTGTTTCCCTCAAACTCGAAAAAATCCCTCTTCCACAAAGTATTTCCTTTGCTTCGCCTATAGTGTAAAACGAGCCTGTAATCAGGAGGAGTTCGGAGTTTTTTGCTGAAGGCTGAGGGCTGAACGCTGAAAGGTTAATTGCCATATCAATTGCCTCTTTCACAGTCGGCGCCAGATGGATATTCGTAAATCCCATCCCTGCTGCACACTCTGCAAGTTTCTGCGGTGATGCTGCCCTCTCATAAGCGGGCGCTGTCAATATAATTTCAGCGGCAAGGGGCAGAAGCGGCGCCATTATCCCTCTTACGTTTTTATCAGACATGATGCCTGCAATCAATATTATTCTCCTGTATTTCTTGAAAAAAATTTCCCTAAGCGCATCGGCAAGAATTTTCGCAGCCGAAGGGTTATGCGCCCCGTCAATCAAAATCAGCGGTTCCTTTGAGATGAATTCGAGCCTGCCCTGCCATTTTATATTTCCAAGCCCATTTCTGATAGCGTGATGCGTGATGCATGATGCGTGATGCGAAGATTTCTTAGAAACAATTTCAATCGTTTTTAGCGCAAGAGACGCATTCAACACCTGATGCCTGCCGGGAAGTGCTATAACCAAATCCTCGAAACAACTATCGCCGTTATAATTAAAAACACTTCCACTCGTATCCTCTGACTTTATTGCCACTGAAAAATCCCTTCCATAAATAAAAAGGTCGGCATTCTTTTCTCCGGCTCTCCTTTCAATTACATTCATTACAGACAGCTCCTGCGCTGACGTAATAACAGGGACACCATCCTTTATTATCCCTGCCTTTTCTTCTGCAATCGCTGAGATGGTATTGCCGAGAAATTCGCTGTGGTCATAATTGATACTTGTTATAACAGCTGCCTCAGGCAACAGAACATTTGTTGCATCAAGCCGTCCGCCCATCCCTGTCTCGACTACTGCCCAGTCAATGTTTTTCCTCTTAAAATACAGCAGCCCCATCGCAGTTACAAACTCAAAGAAAGTAGGATTCAGCTCAGAGCCTTCTATTTTGCTTCTTATCTCTTCTGTGAGTTCAACTACCTCCCACTCTGTTATCTCTTCATTATTGACCCTGATCCTCTCTGTGAAACTTACAAGATGCGGAGATGTAAACAATCCCGTCCTGAACCCCGCAGCCTGCAATATTGAAGCTATCATTGCTGATGTAGAGCCTTTCCCGTTTGTCCCTGCAACATGGATAGAGTGAAATTTTTCCTGCGGATTGCCAAGTAGAGAAAGCAGTTTCACGGTGTTATCAAGCCCCAGCTTGATACCGTGTTTCTGAAGCCCGTAGAGATAATCTATTGCACCGGCGTAACCCATAAGTGCAATATTTTACATTAAATGAGATAAAAGTAAGAAGAGGGAAATAAAAAAACTTCACAGGCTATAAACTGTTGCGAAGCGAATTTCTTACGAAAGGAATTCTATGAGTTTTGCGAGAGTCTTTTTCATGTCTTCTCTGCTGACAACCATATCTATCAACCCGTGCTCAAAAAGGAACTCCGCCCTCTGAAAATTATCAGGGAGCTGCTGTTTCATTGTCTGCTCTATGACACGCGGGCCTGCGAACCCTATCAGGCTTCTCGGCTCAGCAATTATTACGTCTCCGATTGTGGCAAAACTCGCGGCAACGCCGCCGAATGTCGGGTCGGCAAGAACAGAGATATATGGAATGCCGTTATCCTTGAGCCTTCCTATCGCCGCAGAAACCTTTGCCATCTGCATAAGAGAGAATATCCCTTCCTGCATCCTTGCGCCGCCTGACGATGCAATGCTTATTAATGGTATCCTTTTTTCAAGCGCTGTTTCTGCAGCCCTTGTAATTTTTTCTCCGACAACAGAACCCATGCTTCCGCCCATGAACGAGAAATCCATCACGGTAAGGATAACAGGAAAACCGTTTACCGCTGCCTCGCCTGAGACAACAGCTTCAGAAAGACTGCTCTTGTTCCGGTTTGCCTGCAGCCTTTCAGGATACGTAAGAGAATCTTTAAAGTTCAGCGGATCTCCTGAACACATATCTGCGTCAAACTCCGCAAAACTTCCTGTGTCCGCAAGAAGCCCAATTCTTTCTTTAGCGCTTATTCTGAAATGGTAATCACACTTCGGACAGACTTTAAGATTCTTGTCTATCTCTTTTTTGTAAACAATCTCTTTGCAGTTATCGCACTTTACCCAGAGGCCTTCAGGTATCTTTACCTTTTTCTGCAGTTTTGGTTCTTTTAATTTTTTAAACCACATTAGATATTTATAACCTCGCCGTCTTTAAGCAGCCTGATATTGGGAATTCCGAGCTTCTTAATCTCGGACCTTATGGTTTTGAGATGCTGCGGCTTAGGATGCGTTATCAGTATTTTGTCAGGAGGCATCTTTATCTTATCCAGCTCTTTCCTGAGAAGCTTTGGAGTTAAATGCCCTGTCTCAAGAGCCAGAGCCTCCATTTTGTTTGGAAAAGAGACTTCTATTATGGCACGGTCTATCTTTGCTCTGCCTGCTTCCTTCCATATAGCATGTGTCGGCCCTGTATCGCCTGTATAAAGGAGTCTCTTGCCTCTTCTGTCCTGAATTATATAACCTGTTGCAGGAACCGAATGGTTGACTCTGTATGCGGTAATTTTATAGCCGTTAATTTCTATCTGCTTGCCGGGCTTCACCTCTAAAAATTTTATTACAGCCTTTTCAACATTCGGTATCATTGTGAAATCAGGCCATATCTTATTATTTAAGAGATTGTTTTTCAGCGACTTCAAAACCGGCGCAATCCCTATCACCGTGACATTGTGCCTCTTGTTTTTTATAATTATGTTATCCGCAAGGAAAGGTATTCCTCTTATATGGTCAAGATGAGCATGGGAAACAACAATATGCCGTATCTTCCACTGGGCATTCTCAGAGAGGGAAGCTCCGATGGTCCCGGCATCAAGCAATATTTTTCCGTCAATCAAGAAACCCGGAGGGTTAAACCCCGGAAATTCTGCTCCTGAACATCCGAGAACTTCTATTTTCATAGCACAATCTCCATTTCTCTCCACGCTTTTAAAAATGCATTTACAACCGAAGGGTCAAACTGCCTGCCCGCATGTTTTTTTAATTCAGCAAATGCATCATCTGCAGTGCGCGCTTTTCTGTACGGCCTGTCAGTTGTCATGGCGTCAAATGTGTCGGCAACCGCAATAATCCGCGCTGCTAAGGGTATATCGTTATCTTTTAGACCGTCAGGATATCCTGTCCCGTCATATTTCTCGTGGTGTCCCCTCATACCCGGAATAACATCCTTCAGTTGCTTAACATGACTGAGTATCTCTGAGCCGTATTTGGGATGCAGATTCATTGCCTCAATTTCTCCACCTTCAAGCTTGCCGTCTTTTAGAAGAACGTTGTCTCTTACCCCTATCTTCCCGATGTCATGGAGTATAGCAGAAAGTTTTAAATTTTCAAGCTCTGCCCTGCTAAGCCCGAGCATGCGTCCTATAGCAAGACTGTAGTTCATAACCCTTTTTGTGTGGCCTCCTGTGTAAGGGTCTCTTTTTTCAATGGTCTCTGCAAGCGCCTGGGCTGTCCCGTAAAATGTATCTTTAAGTTCCTGATAAAGGTTTGCATTTTCTATCGCAACAGCCACCTGATTTGCAAGCGCGCACAGTATCTCCAGGTCCTCATTATCAAAACTCCCTGCCTTTTTGTTTATTGTCTGGAGCGCTCCGAGAATCTCCTCTTTTGTTTTTACGGGCACACATATCATGTTTCTTGTAAAGAATTCGCTTCTGTCATCTGCGCCCCTGAAAAACCTCGGGTCTGACTGAACATCATGCACTATGACAGGCTTCCCCTTTTCAACAACCCAGCCGGCTATGCCCTCGCCTTTTTTAAGCCGTATCTCTTTGACCTTCTCTCCCTTGTCTCCAAGAGCAACTTCAAAAAAAAGCTCGCTGTTTTCCTTGTCCTTGAGAATGAGGCTGCCCGCTTCAGCATTCACAAGCCGCGTTGCCGCCTCAATCGCCCGGATTCTAACTTCACGCGTATCAAGCGTGGAAATTACCAGAGATGTAAGCTCCATAAGCGTATTAAGCTGTGCCGGTTTTCTGTCGGAGACCCCGTTCATTTGATTGCCTCTCTTAATTTAAGAAGAAAATTTCTGAATTCTCCGTTCAAACCTTCTTGAGCTTTTTTAACTATCGCGCTTCCGATAATCACGCCGTCAGAGATGCCTGCCACTGCCTTAGCTTCATCAGGCGTAGAAACGCCGAATCCTACGGCAACAGGTTTATCCGTAATCCTGCGGATGTCATTTATTGATGTCTCAATAGAGCCGTCAAGTAAAAGTTGAGCGCCGGTAATGCCGGTTATTGAAACATAATATATAAAACCCCTTGATGCGCCTGCAACCTTTTTTATTCTGTCTGCTGTTGATGTCGGCGCAAGAAGAAAGATTGCAGCCATTGCAGTATTTTTAGCAAGTTTTGTAAACTCTCCCGCTTCATCAGGCGGAAGGTCAGGTATTATGACGCCGTCAACACCCGCATCTTTTGCATCCGCGAGAAATCTCCCTTCACCGTATTTAAAAATCGGATTGTAATATGTCATTAATACAAGAGGAATTTTTGTTTTTTGTCTTAAATCTTTAACAAAAGCAATTGCCTTTTTTAAAGTAACCCCATTTTTCAATGCCCTCTCCGCCGCCCTCTGGATTGTCGGACCGTCCGCGAGAGGGTCTGTGAAAGGAACGCCGAGTTCAACAATATCTGCGCCGCACTCCTCAAACATGAGGACAATCTCTTTTGTCTTCTCAAGAGAAGGATCCCCTGCCATTATATAAGGGATGAATGCTTTTTTATTCCGGGCCTTTAACCCTTTGAATAGCTTTTCTATCCTATTCACAGTTCTATCCCTTTGATATTTGCTACGTGCTGAACGTCTTTGTCCCCTCTTCCCGAAAGATTTATAATGATGATCTTATCCTTTGAGAGTTTAGGCGCGAGCTTAACTGCTTCTGCAAGCGCATGCGCAGATTCAAGAGCTGGAATTATACCTTCTTTTTTTGAAAGAAGTTCAAATGCAGCCAATGCCTCATCGTCTGTTGCATATGTATACTGAACTCTTCCGTTATCTCTCAGATAAGGATGCTCAGGCCCTATGGATGCATAGTCAAGCCCCGCTGAAACAGAATGGGTTCCAAGCACATTGCCGTCATCATCCTGAAGGAGATAGGTCTTGCATCCTTGAAATACGCCTACAGAACCGCCTGCAAATCTCGCCGCATGCTCGCCTGTATCTATGCCCTTGCCTCCGGCTTCTACGCCAATCATTTTTATGTCATCGCCAAGGAATTCATGGAACAACCCCATTGCATTGCTTCCGCCCCCGACACAGGCAATCAGGTAATCAGGCAGTCTTCCTGCTGCCTGAAGTATTTGCCTCTTAGCTTCCTTGCCTATAATTGATTGAAAATCCCTCACCATTGACGGAAACGGATGGGGGCCGAATACCGTGCCTAATATGTAATGCGTAGTCCTTACATTTGTTGTCCAGTCTCTCAGAGATTCATTTATTGCATCTTTCAATGTCTGCGAACCAATAGCTACTTCTATAACCCGCGCGCCCAAAAGCCTCATTCTGAAAACATTCAATGCCTGTCTTTTCATGTCCTGAGTGCCCATGTAAACATCACATTCAAGGCCGATAAGCGCAGCGCCCGTGGCAGTTGCAACTCCATGCTGTCCGGCGCCCGTTTCAGCGATGACTCTTTTTTTGCCGATTCGTTTTGCAAGAAGCGCCTGCCCCAGCGCATTGTTTATCTTGTGAGCGCCTGTGTGAGCCAAGTCTTCCCTTTTAAGATATATCTTTGCTCCTCCGAGATGTTCCGTAAATCTCTTTGCAAGGTACAGCGCAGTTGGTCTTCCTATATATGTTTTCTGGAGGTCTGCAAGCTCTTTCTGAAAATCTTTATCTTTCCTGTATCTACTATATGCTTCTTCAAGTTCAATGAGCGCAGGCATCAATGTCTCGGGAACAAATCTTCCGCCATACTGTCCGAAATAACCTTTCTTCATCTATTTATCCTCTTATGATACTTGCCTGTGAGTCTGTCGCTGGAGCCTGAAAAGGGACTCACCTGGGTCCCTTCAGGAATAAACTCGCCGCATTTGCAATTCCATCCGCCTCCATCCGCAGCCTTAGCTTTATCAAGCTCTCTACCGCAAACAGGGCAGAGAGGTTTTATATCGTCCATCGTAACAGATGTTTTTTCAGGATTTTTTCCCATTTCAGAGAAATATTATAGCACATTGCGGCTTACTGCTATATGAGAAATATATGGTTTACGCCCTCTGTTCTCTGGCCCTGCGAATAGTTTCTTTTTTAAGCGGTTGTTGTTTCTAATTTCTAATTTTCTATTTAGTTTCATCTACAGCGAGACTAAAGGTAATTAGAAGCATTTTTGCTTTCCTGCTCCATGACTGGTGCTGTTTTTAATAGAAATTACTTTTCCACCTGATACTTCAATGATTTTATTAAAACTCCCTTGCCCACAGTTATAAAACCATTTATCAACTGATTCAGTAACGGCAGCAAAAGAGCCCGTTGTTATTAAATTTGGACTCTTTTTTTGGGTTTTGCTTTGAAAGACTCCTCCTGTTTTATCGTATGCTTTTGCCGTATAATCTGGCTCGCCACATTTCTTTATAAGGTCAAATACTGCATCATTCTCGCATACTAAATCAGAGCCGCCATCATTGAGGCACCTTATACACTCTGCCTTAACCGCAGATGAAGTCAAAATAAAAATCAAAAAAGACACAAAACCTAAAATAGTTTTCATAACTTGCCTCCGTATGATTTTACTTAATTCAATTATACACAATTTGCCGCAATCCAGCCTCACAGAAAAACAGAGGGGCAAGGCTCTCAAGAGCCTTGCCCCTCTGAACTTGTCACCTGCCGTTGCGAATTCCGTTTTAACTGGGTATTAACTCAAAATTTACGCTATATTTCAGATAAACAATCCTTTCATTACCTTTCAATTCTATATTAATGTCATCATCTGAGCCACCTCTCGAAGGAGCATAACATCTAATAGTGCTCCAATCGTTATCTCCATAGTTACCAGCGCCCATGGATTCTTTCGCAAATTCCTGAATTTCCAATGGTTTCCCGACTTTCATCCCCAGACTGGCGGCCAAACTCTCTGCTTTTTCAAGAGCATTCTTGCAAGCTAACTCCCTTGCTTTTAAAATATCCTTAGCCTTTGATTTAAAAATCGGGGTTCTCTCGTCAATTCTTATTGATATTCTTTTGTCCTTCTTGTTTAACCACTCTGCTTTTTCTAAAGCCTTATAAGCTTTATACCTGTCACCTGTCCTGATGGTAACCTTATGAGAAACAATAATCCCCTTTTTATCCTTTTTCTCCAGTTTCCACCATGGAGTATAAGCGTCTGTGCCGGCATAAAACAGTTGTTTCTTCGGTATGCCTTCGTCAATAAGGAATTTAATTAACTTGTTCTTGTATTCACCGGCCTTGGCTAATATAGGATCGCCCTTCTTGGCAGCCTGAATATTGAGTATAATGTCAATAAACCATGTTTCCGGGTACTCAAAATAATACGCCTCGCCGACAACTCCGATGTAATTCTTAGACACTTTCATACCCTCCATGCTTTTTTAATCAATCCGCAAAAGCGGAATATGTGCCCTAATTTCATTTCACTAGTTCCATAAGTATATGTGCATATTCATTTTAAATTCTCCCTTTCATTGTCTGAATCTGAGCCTGATTCTGGAAACTTTTCTAGTTTTTTGATTAATTCTTTAATTTCCTCTTTTGTTTTTCCCTTTAGCAGTAGCAGAATTCCCTCTTCTTGTTGTTTCTCAGACAGCGATTCCCATCTTGCATTTTCCTTAAGCTTTAAAACAGTCTCCTGCCAAGACTTCATTTCGATATTATCATCCAAGCCGGAATCTACATACTCATTTAGAACATTGCTCCAATAATCGATAATTTCATATGGGCAATCAATTGGACTGGCCATTATTTTATTTATTTCTAAAGCGATACGTTTCTTTAAAGTCAAAAATAAGTTCGTTGCTATTCTCTTATTTTGTTCATCATAATTACCATTTTTAATATCATCTATATACGAAAGAAAATCAGCAAGGTAGCTTAGCCCTTTTAGAGTATTACTATGATCTTCAAATTTATCTAACAAATAGTGTATCCGATCTATCTCGGTTGGCATTTCATTCTCCTACCGTATTTTATGATAAGTTGTTATTACTTCGTTATCGTCTTCGTCTATAATTATTGCTTTCCCCTCAAGCCTATCAAGACTTTGAATGCATTTTTTCAAAACTTCAATTGCTTCTTGCTTATCCTTTCTCGATATGAAATATTCGCAAACACCTCCTGGCTTCGTGACTTTAGTACCTAAAGACTTTATTATCTCAATACTCGTTTCTTTTACTCCTCTCTGTTTACAGCGTACTAAACAATGCTGAGTTAGATTCACTTGCCCCTCCTTTTCTATGGTTCGATTGGTGTTCCTTCAGATAAAAATTCATTTATTGCCTCTGAAATCTCCATGAGATGATGTGTGATCCAATAGTATCTTGATACTATTGGATCATTACGCCCTAATTTCTCTATAAGCTTTTTTTCTACTTCGTCTGCATGCTCAGCGAATGGATTGATAAGTTCATCCAGAGCTTCAAGATACTTCTCTTTTTTACTTGTAGTCTCCTTATCCACAATAAGCAAAAGAATTTTGACAATTGCGTCTATGAATTGGTCTCGTGGGATTCTATTCTTATTTGCATGGTCTGTTATCTTTGAAAGCGTGTTTTTTCTAATAATATATGTTTTGCGTATTGTCTCGCCTTCCTTATTAGTGACCTCTGGAAAGCTTTCTATTTTTTCTTCTATAAATTCATAAGCGTTAAACGCCATATCAAAAATGTCAGCTATTTTCTCGCCTTGCAATTTTGATAGTTTTTTAATTGCCTCATGTCCTTTTCTGGTGAACCTAAGGGTCGTACGCAATAATTGTTGTTTTTCCGGAAACTTAAACCCTTCAACTGCTTCTTTGATTAATGCTTCTTTCGTTTTCATATGACCTCCAAGCTTTAATGACTTTATAATACCATATAATTAATAGTATGTCAAGTAATATTTATAACTTGATGATAAATTATCTTCTTATTCAATATAATCATCTTTATGAATAAAGCTATTGATTTTAAAATATATTTAAGGCATGTCGATTACCTGAAGGAAGAAAAGGACAGGGGGAGGAAAAATAGAATCAAGGCAAAATTAGGCAGAAAAATTGTAAACGCAATGCGGATATCCCAATTTTAGCCGACTGCAAAACAAAAAAAATGGCACAGACTTTTTTGTCTATGCCCTTTTGAATTCATTTTAATCCTAATCCTCCCTTATTGATTCCGTTCCCTGTCAGTGAAAGTGACCTAAAATTCCTTTACTGAACAGCAACATATTCTGCAAAAGAATGAGATTCAGGGATTGGCAATTTGTCCTCCAATAATCCACGAATATGCATTTCAATAGCTTCATGCATATTTTTTTCTGCCTCTTCACGTGTAGCGCCAGTGGCAATACAACCTGCCAAATCAGGTGAATATGCAGAATAGTTGCCATTTGCCTTTTCAAGTACAATAAGGAAACGATACATATTATTTTCCCTCCTTCAATTTGGCCTGCTTCAGGATGCTATTTAAAGTCCCCGGCGCCAAATCATCGCTGGGATGACCAGCAATTGTTACCCTGCCCGGCTTTGTAGGGTGTTTATATTGGCGATGGCTTCCTCTTGTATCAACCTGATACCAGCCATCCGTCTCGATTAATTTTATAATATCACGAATCTTCATTTAATTTTTTTATTTCGTATATGCCAGCGCTATCTAAACAACAAAAAAGGACATAAACTTTTTCGTCTATGCCCTTTTGAATTCATTTAATCCTGAGCCTCCTTTTAAGGACAGGAAATATTAGCCAAAATATCTGCTATTATTATAGCAGTCCAATGGCATAATTTATATTTGAATTATAAGTTAAGGCTATTTGACCCTAAATAATCACTTGGGGTAATATTAATATCACGCAGAATGAGAAGAAAAAATGTTTCCATATAAAGATGATACTCCAACACAAACATTTCCGTTCGTTACAATAGGGATAATCGCAATTAACGTTCTTGCCTATTTATGGGAAATCCTCTCACCTGTCGGCGAAAGGTATATCATTGATAACTACGGCGCGATTCCTTCAGGACTGCTGTCTTTTGAAAAGACACAGGCGCTGCATCCGATAGCCACTGTTTTTTCATCCATGTTTCTTCACGGAGGCCTGCTGCACGTTGGCGGCAACATGCTTTACCTCTGGATATTCGGCGATAATATTGAAGACAGGCTGGGCCACTTCAGGTTTCTTCTCTTTTATCTTGTAAGCGGAATTATAGCCTCATATGCGCATGCGATATCATCGCCTTCCTCAACTATGCCAATGATAGGCGCAAGCGGCGCCGTCTCAGGCGTCCTCGGCGCTTACATGCTTTTATTTCCTCATGCGCGGGTGCATACCCTGTTATTTTTTGGATTTTTTATTCAGGTTGTAAAAATTCCTGCCTTGATAGTTATTGGATTTTGGGCTATTATACAGCTTGTTAACGGAATCCTCAGCCAGGGGCTTTTACCTCAGGGCGGAGTCGCATGGTTTGCACATATCGGCGGATTCCTTACGGGCCTTTTGACGATTAAGCTATGGCTGCCTAAAAGGAGGTTCAGAGAGTGGTCGTAAGTTGTCCCAAGTGCAAGATAAAGCTTAAAATCGCGGACGAAAAACTAACACCTGAAGGCGTGAGGTTTAAATGTCCGAAATGCAGTGCGGTTCTTCTCGTAAAAAAACCTGCTGTCCTGATAAAACCTCTTGAAGGAAAGGTAATTGTTGCGCACGAAGACCCTGCAATTGTTGGGAAGATGAGCGGTTTCCTTACAAAGAAGGGATATACGGTTATTACATCAAGCGACGGGATAGACACGATGAAAAAAGCTATTAAGGAACTCCCGTTTCTTGCTCTTCTGGATGTTGCGCTTCCCAAGATATACGGCTTTGAGCTGTGCAAAAGGCTTAAGGAAAGGCCTGAGACAAAAGATATAAAAGTCATTCTGATTTGTTCAATCTACGACAAGACCCGATACAGGAGAGAGCCCAATTCCCTGCATGGAGCTGATGATTACATAGAAGAGCATCATATAGAAGATCTCCTTATGGAAAAGATTGAAGCGCTGCAGGGGATAAAAGAAAAAAGAGAAGAAGTTATAGAAAGGCCCAAAGAGCCTGTTCCGGAAAAACCACAACCAAAACCACAGCCCTTTGCAGAGATGCCTCCCAAAATAGAGGCGCATCCGCCTCTGGCGGAGCTTCATGCGGCAATACCTTCAAGGCCGGAAATAAAGCCGGCAGTAAAACCGGAAATAAAAAAAGAGATAAAAACAGAAGCGGATGACGCAGCGGAAAAGGCAAAACGGCTGGCAAGAACAATCATTGCGGATATTTACCTTTACAGTTCAACAAAGATGGAAGAAGCAATAAAGAAAAACACCTTCTACACGGAATTCGCCTCTGATATAAAAGAAGGGACCAAACTCTACAATGGCCGCGTGTCTCAGGAAGTTAAAAATAAAGGAGATTTTTTCCGTGAGGCAATAGAAAATTTCATAGAAAATAAGAAAAAAACCATAAAAATCTGAAAAAGTCAGAAAATACAAGAGAAAATCCGATTAAACGAGATTTCAAGCCTTAAATCCCATTTAAAAGCCCTTGCCTTAAATGCCGGTTAGCTATTATATTAGCACTCTCTGTTAGTGAGTGCTAACAAGTCCAATCCCGATATTATCGGGATAGCTATCAGTTAAACCTTAAGAAAGGAGATATGTTTTATGAAGTTCAAACCACTTAGAGACAGAGTATTTGTTAAGTATTCCTCGGAAGAGGAAAAGACAGCAGGCGGCCTTTACATTCCGGATGCAGCCAAGGAAAAACCACAGAAAGGCTCAGTAATGGCAGTAGGCACAGGCAGGATAACCGAAGACGGCAAACGCCAGCCTATGGAGGTTAAGGTAGGAGACACAATACTTTTTGATAAGTATTCAGGCTCAAAGATTAAGATGGAAAACGAAGAATATCTCATCATAAAAGAAGAAGATATTCTGGGAATCGTAGAAGGCTAAAAAACTTTTTAAAAATAGAAGGAGGAGCAACAAAATGGCTAAACAGCTTCTTTTTGACGAAGCAGCAAGGAGTTCAATACTGAAAGGCATAAGCCAGCTTACAGATGCGGTAAAAGCAACGCTGGGGCCTAAAGGACGGAACGCAATACTTGATAAAAAATACGGTGCGCCGACAATAACAAAAGACGGCGTTACAGTTGCAAAAGAGATAGAGTTGAAAGACCCGTGGCAGAACATGGGAGCCCAGCTTGTCAGAGAGGTCGCATCAAAGACGTCTGACGTTGCGGGCGACGGCACAACAACAGCAACTGTTCTGGCCCATGCTATTTACAGGGAGGGCATGAAGCATGTAGTTGCAGGCGCTAACCCCATGGACATAAAAAGGGGGATTGAAAAATCAGTAGAGGTCGTCATAAGCGAACTGAAAAAACTCAGCAAGCCTGTTCAGGACAAAAAAGAGATAGCACAGGTAGGCACCATCTCTGCAAACAATGACCCTTCAATCGGAGAGCTGATTGCAGAGGCAATGGATAAGGTCGGCAAGGACGGCGTAATCACAGTTGAAGAAGCAAAAAGCATGGAAACGACACTTGAGGTTGTTGAGGGCATGCAGTTTGACAGAGGGTACATTTCGCCCTACTTCATAACAGACCCCGAGAGGATGGAATGCAACCTTGAAGACGTATTCATCCTCATCAATGAGAAGAAAATTTCAAGCATGAAGGACCTTCTTCCTATACTTGAACAGACCGCAAAGATGGGCAAGCCTCTGTTAATTTTATCAGAAGAGGTTGAGGGTGAAGCGCTCGCAACACTTGTTGTCAATAAGCTCCGCGGAACAATTCAGGTTTGCGCTGTAAAGGCTCCTGGGTTCGGCGACAGAAGAAAGGCAATGCTTGAAGACATTGCAACCCTCACAGGCGGAACAATGATATCCGAAGATCTCGGGATAAAGCTTGAAAGCATAAAAATCTCAGACCTCGGAAGGGCCAAGAAGGTAACAGTTGACAAAGAAAACACAACAATAGTTGAAGGCGCCGGAGACCACAAAAAAATTGAAGGCAGAATAAAGCAGATTAAGGCGCAGATAGAGGAGACGACATCTGACTACGACAAGGAAAAACTTCAGGAGCGTCTTGCAAAGATCGTCGGCGGAGTGGCAGTCATTAATGTCGGAGCAGCAACAGAGACAGAGATGAAAGAGAAGAAGGCCAGGGTTGAAGATGCGCTCCACGCAACAAGGGCGGCTGTTGAAGAGGGAATTGTCCCGGGAGGAGGCGTCGCGCTTCTCAGGACACTTCACGCGCTAAAGAATCTAAAGCTTGACGTGGACCAGCAGATAGGCGTTGATATAGTCAGAAGGGCGCTTGAAGAGCCGATAAGGCAGATAGTCAACAATGCAGGCATTGAAGGCTCCGTGGTTGTTGAGAAGGTTAAGAACTCAAAAGAAGCAAATTACGGATTTGACGCTGACAAGGAAGAATATGTTGATATGATAAAGGCAGGAATCATTGACCCTACAAAGGTGACGAGAACTGCGCTTCAGAATGCAGCATCGGTTGCAGCTTTGATGCTTACAACTGCTGTAATGATTACAGATGTTCCTGAAGAAAAATCCGAGATGCCTGCAATGCCTCCGGGCGGCGGGATGGGTGGAATGGGCGGAATGTATTAAGAAAGACTGCTGTCGGCTATCAGCTAACAGCGTTTAGTAAATGACAAAAACATGAGGGGCGTGCACAGCACGCCCCTCATGTTTTCTCTGCATTGACTCTTGATACTGGTTCTGGCATGCTAAAAAAATGAAGAAAAATATTATAATTACGATTTTTTGCTTTGTATTGCTCTATATCATATACGCGGCAGTGGAATTTTTGGTGCCGCTTCCTGAGGGCACAAAAACAAAAGAAGTGCTGATACCTAAGGGCGCTACCTTCAGGCAGGCAGTTGATATCCTTGCAAAAGAAAATTTAATAAGGGACCAGAATCTCTTTATCTTCGCTGGACGGCTTACAGGCCTGCACAGAAAGATAAGAGCAGGCTACTACTCAATCACAGGCGCGATGAATCCGCTGTCTGTCTTGATGCTTTTAAAGAACGGACAGATTGTAGAGTACGATATAACGATAGTTGAAGGCGATTCGCTTCTGGAGATAGGCGAAAAACTCGCCGAGACAAATATTGTTGACAGGGAAGGTTTTGAAGATCTCTCAAAAGACAAAAGTTTTTTAAGGGCATACAATATTGATGCGCCTTCTATTGAAGGCTATATCTTTCCTGACACGTATAAACTGCCCAAGGGCATAGAGCCTGAAAACGCTCTCGGCATGATGATAAACAGCCTGAGGGAAAAGTATTCTGACAAGCTGAAGGAGAGAGCGGCACAACTTGGGTTCTCTGAAAGGGAGGTTCTTACGCTTGCATCCATAATAGAAAAGGAAGCTATAATAAACAGCGAGCGGCCGTTAATCTCTGCTGTTTATCACAACAGGCTCAAAAAGCGGATGCTGCTTCAGGCAGATCCTACTGCTGTTTATGGCATAAAGAGGTCAGGCAAAAGAATAACCATAAAAGACCTGAAGAGAAAAACACCTTATAACACATATGTCATTAAAGGGCTTCCTCCGGGGCCTATCGCATCTCCGGGCATTAAATCAATTACGGCAGCGCTTTATCCCGCTGATGTGCCTTATATTTATTTTGTATCAAACAATGACGGGACTCATCAGTTTTCCGTAACGGAAGAAGAGCATTTCAAGGCAGTGGCAGCATACAGGGAGAAAAGGCAGAAAGATAAACAGATGGAACAAGAGATAGGGAAACAGAAAGAGACAGAGAATAATAATAAGAAAAACGGAGCAAAAAACAATGGCCGCTCGTAAAAAAACAAGGACAATCTATGTAGGCAAGGTGCCTGTCGGCGGAGGCAACCCTGTCAGTGTCCAGTCCATGACAAAGACAGACACGAGGGATGTAAAGGCAACGGTAAAACAGATTAAGGCGCTTGAAAAGGCAGGATGCGAAATCATAAGGCTTGCAGTGCCTGACATGGATGCGGCAAAGGCGCTCGGCAGGATAAAAAAATCTGCAAACATCCCGATGATAGCAGACATCCATTTTGACTGGAGGCTTGCGCTTGAGGCAATAAAACAGGGGATTGACGGTTTGAGGATTAACCCGGGCAATATAGGCGCAAAGTGGAAAGTTAAAGAAGTGATTGCATCTGCCAAAGACAACAAAATACCCATCAGGATTGGGGTTAATGCAGGCTCGCTCGAAAAAGAATTGCTTCAGAAATACGGCCATCCGAAACCAGAGGCATTGGTTGAGAGCGCAGAGGGGCATATAAGAATTCTTGAAGATATGAACTTTAAAGATATTAAAGTCTCTCTTAAGGCGTCAAATGTTCCAATGACAATAGCGGCATACAGGCTGTTCTCAAAAAAATATAATTACCCGCTTCATGTCGGGATATCAGAGGCAGGGCCGCCTGCTACGGGAATAATAAAAAGTTCTGTGGGCATCGGCATATTGCTTTCAGAGGGGATAGGGGACACTGTCAGGGTTTCTCTAACGGAAGACCCCGCTGAAGAGGTCAGGGTAGCATACGGCATACTTAGAACTCTCGGAATAAGGGAGAAAGGCACTGAGATAATCTCATGTCCGACATGCGGCAGGTGTAACATTGACCTCAGAGGGCTTGCCAAAAAGGTTGAGGCAAAGCTCAGGAATGTTGAAACTCCTGTTACCGTCGCTGTTATGGGCTGTGTTGTCAATGGCCCCGGAGAGGCAAGAGAGGCTGATTTCGGAATAGCAGGCGGGAAAAAGAGGGGCATACTATTTAAAAAGGGGAAAATAATAAAACAGGTGAAGGAAGAAGAACTTCTTGATGCTCTGCTTGATGAGATAGAAGCATGGAAATAATACGAATTCCCCGCATAATGCATGATACGTCAAAGGGGCATCTTCTTCACGGCAGAAGCATAGGCTTTGTGCCTACGATGGGAGCGCTGCACGAGGGACATCTCAGCCTTATAAAAAGGTCAAAAGCCGAAAACGACATCGCTGTCGTAAGCATCTTTATTAATCCTCTCCAGTTCGGTTTCTCGGAGGACTTTCATCAATATCCCCGTGATACAGATGGAGATATCGCAAAGCTCCGCAAGGCAGAGGCAGACGTCCTTTTTATGCCTGATGCATCCTCAATTTACCATGAAGGATTTGCAACTTATATCACTGTGGACAAAATCTCCGAGAAACTCTGCGGTGCATTCAGGCCCGGTCATTTCAGAGGCGTGGCTACAATAGTCGCAAAGCTATTCAATATTGTAAAACCGGCAAGGGCCTATTTCGGACAGAAGGATTTTCAGCAGACTGTTATCATTAAAAAGATGGCTAAAGACCTTGATATGCCTGTAGACATCATTGTCTCTCCGACAATCAGAGAGCACGACGGCCTTGCGATGAGTTCAAGAAACGTTTATATGAGTGAAGAAGAACGCAAAGCTGCCGGTGTTATATACGGATGCCTCATCCAGACCAGTGAAATGATAAAATCTGGTATAATTAACAAAGAGCAGATAAAGGGGTTCATGAAAGAAAAGCTTTCAGCAGAGCCTCTGGTGAGAGAGATTCAGTATGCATCAATGTATGACCCTGAAACGCTGGATGAAGTTGAAAATGCAGGGGAGGAGGCTTTGCTGGCAGTCTCGGTTAAGGTTGGCGGTACAAGGTTGATAGACAACATGCTGGTTAAGGCATAAATAAAATGCTGGAGGTAAATTATATGCTGCAGAGAGTGCACATACAGATACTTGACAACCCGATGGAAGACATTATCGCCTCCAATGAGAGATTTGATAACTATTCAACCAATAAAGTCCTTGCAGAAGAGTTGCAGAAGGAGATGAGCTTTTCGTATCCTTATGTGGTATCTGTGGAATATGTAGACCTGTTTATGGATGATGAAAGCGATTTTCCAGAGATAAGAGAACTCCTAAGGCACGGAGCCATAAACACCCCCGTTGTGCTCATAAACGGCGTGCCTAAGATTCACGGCGGCATTCCTTATGCTGTTATAAAGACAGAGATTGAGAAAGTGCTGTCCTCGGGTCCCATGCACTGAATTCCTGTCACGGATTTAAAGCCTGAATAATAACCGCCTCGGCTATGAGTTTTTCTTCTATTTTTTTGAATCCTGTTTTCGAAAGCCAGTTTTTCATCTCGTCCGTCGAATAGCTTCTTCCCCCATCTGTATTGATGAGCATGTTAACGGAGAAGAGCGCTCCCTGCGGAGGATGCGCCCTGTCTTTCAGCAGATGGAATTCCTGAATGACCATCCTTCCGCGTTTGTTCAATGCCCTTTTGCATTTCTTAAGCAAGTAGAGATTATCTTTTTCTGAAAGTGAATGCAGTATCTGGCTTGCAAAGATGAGGTCATAGCCTTTGCCGATGTTGTCATGAAGAAAGTCGCCCTCTATGAAGTTTATATTTTTAATCCCCTCTTTTTTCACGACGCGCCTTGCAATCTTTACGGTCTCAGGCCTGTCAAAGAGCGTGACGTCAATTCCTTTCTTAGCCATCTCAATGGAATATGTGCCGGGACCTCCTCCGAGGTCAAGCGCAGTCTTAGCTCCTCTTAATCCAAGCGCCTTAATAACGGATTTAACTTTCAACGATGCGATATTATGCATGCCCATAATAAACGCCTCATGGTCGTGAGCCTTTCTGATTGGTTTCCCTGTTTTTATAGCCTTGTCCAGTTCTGACCAGTTCTGCCAGAGCGAATCAGCATGTCTCAAAATATCACCATGATAATAAGCGCTGCCCCTGACAAGAAACTTCGCCGCAATCGGAGCGTTTGCATATCTGCCTTTGTTCTTTTTCAAAAGCCCTATTCCTGTCAGGGCGTCAAGCAGTATCTCTGTAGCCCTTAAATTTGTCTTTAGTTTTTTTGCAATTGTATTTGCCGATTGAGGTTTAATAAGATAATCAAAAATCCTGTAGTTGTTTGCAGTCAGCAGCACCCTTGAAGCCCAGAACCCTCCCCAGAGTCTTCTTAATTCTCCTGCCTCTTCAAGTACAGACATTATTCCCCCCGTTGGTTATTTATCTGTATCATCATTGACTGGTTCAAGTAAATTTAAATTCCTTGGCGTATGGTCTATCTGTTCAATTATTGGAATTTCCTCTGCGCCTGTCACGCCCAATTCTTTGAATTTTCTGACAGAAGGAAGCACCCGCGATTCCATGGAGCCCACAGCCTTGTTGTATGCTCCGATAGCCTTATCAAGGCCGGAGCCGACATTTTCTAAGTGTTGTACCAGAGTATTCATTCTCTCATATAGCTGGCGGCCAAGTTCGCTTATTGCCTGGGCATTTTTTGTGACCTGCTCCTGACGCCATCCATAGGCAATGGCCCTCAGCAATGCGATAAATGTCGTTGGGGTGGCAATGATTACACGCTTCTCAATGCCGTCCTCAATAATGGTGTTGTCCATCTCAATCGCTGAGCTTAAGAATGATTCTCCGGGAATAAAGAGAACTACAAACTCGGGAGACTTATTAAACTGGCTCCAGTATTCTTTTGAGGCAAGTTTATTCATATGAGCCCTTACCTGCTGTGCATGTTTTTCCATCTTTGTTTTTCTTTCCTCTTCTGTCTGTGCGGAGGCAGCGTCAAGACATGCCTCTAATGACACTTTTGAATCAACGACTATTTCCCTGTCCATAGGCAGATGCACGATCATGTCAGGCCTTATTTTCCCTTTTTCTGTATCTACTGACTGCTGTTCAGTAAAATCACAGTGCACGGACATCCCCGAAAGTTCCGCAACCCTTCTCAACTGCATCTCGCCCCACCTGCCGCGGACTTGCGGTTTTCTTAAGGCAGATACAAGATTGCTCGTTTCTTTCTGAAGTGTTTCGTGAGTTGACGCCAGAGTCCTCAATTGCTCTTCAAGGCTGCCGTATGCTTTATGCCTGCCGTCTTCCATTACCTTTATCTGTTCTTCATATCTCTTAAGCGTGTCTGATAACGGTTTAATCATCCCGTCCATTGCAGTCTGGTGTTCTCCGAGTTTGCCTTTTGTCTCTTCAACAATTTTACCGAGGCGTTCTGATGCAAGCGTAAGAAAACTCTCGTTGCTGCTTTCCAACGCTGCCTTAGAAAGGGCATTGAATGTGTCTGACATTTCTTTTTTCATTGTCTCAAGCAGGAGCTTCTGTTCCTCAAGATTTTTCTGTGATTCTTCTAATCTTGTAAGCGCTTCTACTCTTGACTTCTTCTCATCATCGAGTTCTTTCCTGAGCAAACTTATCTCGGTTTCTCTTTGCTGAATCTGCCTGCCTCTTTCCTCAACAATCGCCTCTGCGCTTTTTGCCCTTCCTTGAAGGCGGGAAGACGCAAAAAGCCATGCAATGATTCCAACTACCACCGCACCCAAAATAATAAATAATATCTCTGTCATTACTCCTGCTCCTCCACTATATCCGTTCTGACCAGCGTGAGTATGGCAGAATGAGGAACGATAAGGTATTTTTTGTCTTCAAACTCTATCTCCACTGCGGCATCTTTAAGAAAGATTGCATAATCGCCTTCTGCCGCCTGCAAAGGCATGTATTTTAATTCCTGTTTCTTTTTTGCAGACCACGGCTCTTCAAGAATTACATTCGGGTCATGGACAGGATAGCCCGGGCCAGTTTTTATAACATACCCTCCCTGAACTTTGTCTTTTTCTTTCACCGTAGGCGGAAGATAAAGCCCTGTGCTGGTTCTGTCTCCTTTCTCATCAGGCTCTATCAGAACCCTGTCGCCTACAACTATAAGATTCTTTTTGGCTTTCATAACAGATATTTTAGAATATTTTTGTGACAATTAGCTCTTCTCCTGCGCCTGTGACTGAAAAATTCATTTGCAGTCATTTCCTTCAGGTTCTATGTGAACGACAATGTCGGTAGCCGCAGGAAAACTGCCCTTAATTTTTTCTTCGAGAGCGTCGGCAACTTTATGAGCTTTCTCAATAGACATTCTCGGGTCAACAAGGATATGCACGTCAAGATTTATTGAGTGCTCAGTGCCCCTGGTCCTTATGTCATGGCATCCTTTTACACCCTCAACACTTTTTATCACACCCTCAAGAGCCGTTGTATCAATGCAGATTGTGTCGACGAGGACATCAGATGCTTTTTTAAGGATTTCATACCCGATTCTTGCTATAAGAAATGCTATAACAAGGCCTGCAATTGTATCTGCGATACGATACCCTGACTTTGTGATTATAAGGCTTACAATTACACCGATAGAGGCCAATATGTCGCTCTTTGTGTGCATAGCATCAGCAACAAGAAATTCGCTTTTAAGCTCTATCCCTTTTTTTCTTTCATAGATAGTAACAGATATATTTACAGCCATTGTTATCAACATTACGGCAAAGCTTATTGAGGTAACTTGAGTATCATGATATTCAACAATTGAGTGATAAACCTGTTTGAGTATCTGAAAACAGGTAACAAATATCATCGCGCTGATGATAACAGTGAACAGGGTTTCATACTTTTTATGGCCGTAGGGATGGTTTTCGTCAGGCGGATGATATGCTATCCAGATACCGATTAATCCGACAATATTTGATACTCCGTCAAAGAATGAATGAAACCCGTCAGATGTCATGGCTATTGAATTGGTCATATAGCCGTAGATAACCTTTGCAAGAGAAACAGCCACGTTTAAAGCAAGAGTTGCGATAAGGACTTTTCTTATCGCAGGCGCATTATTTACCGGAGCAACATTTTCCATCTGTCCTTGAACTCCTTGAACTGTCCTTTATTAATAGCTTCACGCATTTTTCTGAAAAAGTCTACGTAAAAATAAAGATTGTGTATTGTGTTCAGCCTCATGGAAAGTATTTCTTTCGCAAGGAATAGATGCCTCAGATATGCCTTAGAGAAATTTCTGCATGTGTAACAGCCGCATTCCTTGTCCAATGGTTCACTGTCAGCCTTGTATTCAGTCCGCTTGATGCTGATTCTTCCCGTGCTTGTAAAAAGCGTGCCGTTCCTTGCATTCCTTGTAGGCATTACGCAGTCAAACATATCAAAGCCTGCCTCAACTGCGGCGAGCATGTCATTCAGATCACCAATCCCCATTAAATAGCGGGGTTTATCTTCAGGCATAAGCGGAGCAATAAAATTTATTATTTCATGCATCTCTTCTTTCGGCTCTCCAACACTTAATCCGCCGGATGCATATCCGTCAAAATCTATCTCCACAAGTTCTTCAAGGCTTCTCTTGCGCAGGTCTTTATATATTCCACCCTGGATTATTCCGAAGAGAGACTGATTCATGATGCACGATTCATGATGCACGATACCTGATTTTTTATCCTGTATCCTGTATCTTGCATCCTGTATCCATTCTTTACACCTTTTTGCCCATTTTGTTGTCAGTTCAAGTGATTTAACTGCATATTCATAAGAAGCCGGATACGGCGTGCATTCATCAAATGCCATGCATATATCAGCTCCAAGGTCAGACTGAATCTCCATTGCCTCATCGGGCCCGATAAAGTGCATTGAGCCGTCAAGGTGAGACCTGAAGTGAACGCCTTTTTCACTTATGCTCCTCAATGCCGAGAGGCTGAAGACCTGAAAACCGCCGCTGTCGGTTAATATCGGCTTATCCCAGTTCATGAATTTATGCAGCCCCCCGAGAGATGCTATTGTTTCATGCCCGGGCCTGAGATAAAGATGATACGTATTACTGAGAATAATCTCTGCGCCTATTTCCTTGAGTTCTTCAGGAGACATAGCCTTCACTGTTGCCTGTGTTCCAACAGGCATAAATGCGGGAGTGTTGATATTGCCGCGCCTTGTGCTTATGATTCCCAAGCGCGCATTTCCATCTTTGCTCAATAATTCAAATTTCATAATTACACTATTTTACCGATAGTTTAAATAAAAATCAGCTCGGACATTGACAACCTTTTGCATTTGTTGTATTTTCAATCACGATGAAAAAACGCCTCACAGAGCTAATTTTTGAAAAGGCATTTAAATACAGCGAAGAGCCGGTATTCAAGCTTGTATCAGGCAGAATGTCCAACTACTATTTCAACTGCAAGGCAGTGACTTTGCATCCAGAAGGTATGTATCTAATCGGCAATCTCATCTATGACATGATAAAGGATTCAGGCGCTAAAGCCATCGGAGGGCTTACGCTCGGCGCAGATCCTGTTGCATACGCTGTCTCATATACATCTCATTTAAAAGGAAAACCTGTTGAGACATTTGTGGTAAGGAAATCGGCAAAATCGCACGGCACAATGTTGTGTATAGAAGGCAATGTCAAAGAAGGCGACAGGGTTGTGATTGTTGATGATGTTATTACAACAGGCAAATCAACCATAGAGGCCATTACAAGGGCAAAAGAGGCAGGGCTTGAAATAGTAAAGGTAATCTGCCTCATTGACAGGCAGGAAGGCGGCAGGGAAAATATTGAGGCATCAGGCTATAAAGTAGACGCTCTTATCTTAAGGGATAATGTAATGGCTCTTTACCGTCAGACATAAATATCATAGACATCTCTCACGCCTTTTCTTGTCCCTTCAAGACACTGCATAAATTCGTCTTTGCCTTTGAATCCGAGAAATTCCGATGCTGCGCTCAAGATATCCTCATCACCTTTTTTCAGAATATCACGTTCCCTGAGCCTGAGATAACTCTCAAGCGTTCTGTAAAAGATGTACGCTTCATTCATGGCTTTTTCATGTTGTTTATTGATTATCCCCGCAAGACACAGCCTCTTTACGGCATCAAGCGTGTTCTGGACAAGAAGGGAGTTGTGTTCAGCGCAATTCTTCAGCTGCAAATACTGAACCGTGAATTCAAGCTCTTCAAGCCCGCCGTATCCAAGTTTTATGTCATAGCTCGTTGCGAGTCGATCCCGACCTGCTGTCTCCTTTGAAAGCTCTCTCTGTATCCTTTCTCTCATGCCGCGCATGTCAGAGGCGGACACACTGCTTCCATGCGCAATCAAAATATCTTTTGCCATATCCATAAAACACTGTCCCGTTTTTTTGTTTCCGGCAATAGGCCTTGCCCTAAGCAATGCCTGAAATTCCCAGAATGCGGCATTCTTTGAATAATAATCCCTGAATGATTCCATTGGTGAAACAAGAGTCCCCTTTGTGCCGTCAGGCCTGAGCCTCATGTCAACTCTGTATGCAGCGCCTTCGCGCGTATATGAAATAAGAAGCCTAATGAGTTGTTCAGCAACCTTTATATCCTCTTCTGTCACATCATCTGTGGAAGCAAAGATGATGTCAAGGTCAGAGTTGAATGTAATCTCTCTGCCCCCGAGTTTGCCAAAGCCTATCATCGCAAGTCTTCCATCTGATAATCCCCCCATCCCCCCTTTGCTAAAGGGGGGTAAGGGGGGATTATTTTCAAGGCTCACAGAAAGAATTGCCTCAGCGGTCCTGCTTAATCCTTTTGTAAGGCCTATCACATTTATCTTTTTCCGGAGAAACAGAAGGCTGAGCCTTATCTCTTCAACCTGACGCATAAGGCGGATCGCATCGCTTATCACTGTCCCGCTTTCTATGCTTTCTCTTAATTCTATTTGCAATGCCTTTAGGCTTTTCTTGAGAAGCATTTCATGCCCTATCATCTCAAGATAGTCAGGCCTTCTTATCACAGCCTTTGATATATACTCGCTTTGTGAAAAAAGATTTGTAAGCACAGGAATAAGCTCTTTATTTTCCTTAAATGTATCGAGATAGGATTCTCTGGCGCTCAAAAATGAGGCAAAAGACTGAAGATGGTTCAGCGCCATGTCAGGATTGCTGCTTTTGACAGCCGCATCAACAAATGACGGCAGTATCTCACCAAGAAGCCTTCTGCCCCTCAGCGTCTGGTAATTGTAGGTTGAATTTTTTATAAGCTGGATATTGCGCACCCCTCGCTCAACATCTTTAATCCCTATTTTGCCAAGATACTCTTTAACCTCCGGGTCTGAAAGTTCCTCATCAAAAAGAGCCGCTCCGTCTGACTGCGCTTTCTCTTCCTCTCTGAACAGCGAGTTGTATATAGTTCTTACGCTTTTCCTTCTGGCCTCCAGTTCCTTTAAAAAAGATTCCCTGCCTGAAAATCCCATTTTTTTGCCGAGCGCATTCAGTTCATTTTCACCATTTTCACCGGTCGGCAGGCTGTGAGTCTGGAGGTCATTCATCTGCTGCAGCCTGTGCTCAAGCGTCCTGAGAAATCTGTAGTTATCCAGAAGCACGGAATAGTCAGTCTGTCCGATAAGATTTTTCTGCAGAAGCATATGCAGAGCCTTTTGAGTAACCCTTTCCCTTAATACGGGCTCCTTGCCTGCATAGATAAGCTGAAGGGCCTGGGCAAAAAACTCTATCTCCCTTATGCCGCCGTATCCTCTCTTAATATCATTTTTTTTGAATGCTGAATCTATGCGCGTCTTTATCTGCCGTATCTCGTCAATTGCGGTGAAATCAAGGTATTTCCTGTAAACAAACGGCTTAATCATTTCCATAAACTCATTGCCGAGTTTTGAATCGCCTGCAATCGGCCTGGCCCTCAGGAGCATTGCCCTCTCCCAGGCCCTGCCCCATGATTCATAATATGTCTCATAACCTGACAGCGGCAATGCGATGCTTCCTCTCTGTCCCTCAGGCCTTAATCTTAAATCCACCCTGTATATAAAACCGTCTTCTGTATTTGCTGATAAAAATCTGTTAAGGTTTTCGCCCAGTTTGCAGTAGTATTCGTGGTTGGTTATCTTGTTCGCTGTGATACCCTGCGGTGTTGTTGTGCCTGAAGTTTCCCCTTCTGCTGTCCCATATACAAACATTATGTCTATGTCTGAACTGAAATTAAGTTCCTCGCTTCCGAGCTTCCCGATGGAAATGACGGTAAATGCATCCTTTTCAGGTTCGCCGTATGTCGCGCTCAGCGATTTTTTAATGAGCTTTAGCGATTCATCCACGATTACATCCGCAAGCATGCCCAGCTCAAGCATTGTCTCTGTAAGGTCAGCCTTTTTGAGAATATCTCTGAGTGTTATCCTGAGAAGCTCTTTTTTCTTGAACCTGCATACAACCTTTGCATCTTCATCACTGCCCATTAATTTTTCCCTTAAAGAGGCTGAAAGATATTCCATGCCTGCGGCCTTGTCTATTTCAGCAAGCGTATCAAACAATATCTCAGGGTTTGAGATGCAGAAATTCGCGAGGAACTGGCTGTAGCTGAAAAGAAGAGATACAGGTGTGATGTCAGCCTTCAGCTTATCAGTATAATCAGGATTGTTATCGGAGAATGTAGTAAGGCTTTTAAATGCCCTTTCGGGATCAGGCGTTGAGCCTGCCGCGTCTCTGAGCATCTTTTCCATAGGTAATTGTTGCACGAAACAGAAGGTTTCAACAAGAGGGAGTGTCCGGTTAGCATGGATGGCGCGACACACAGGATTAGTCTTCGCTTTCTTCAGTGGTTATGATTTATACTTTATAAAAGACACTAATAGAATGGAGATAAACTATGTGTGATGTAAACGTATATATACTGAAAGACGGCGCTGAAGAACTCTACTTTGAGAATGTTGACACAATAAAACCCGAACAGGGAAAGATTTACCTTAAAAACCTGTTCGGCGAGCAAAAGGTGCTTGAAGGAAATATAAAAGAGATTGCACTCTTAAAGCACAGAATAGTTCTGGAGAAAAAATAAGACATCTCCGAAACCATCCCGAGCTGCTCGGGACAGCGCTCAGCCTGATTAAACTGCCTCTACAGCTTTTACTTCAGGGATGCTCTTTTTCAATTCTGCTTCAATTCCACCCTTAAGTGTCATTGTTGACATAGGGCAGCTGCCGCATGCGCCTGTGAGCTTGACCTTTACAATATTGTCCTCTGTTACGTCCACGAGTTGCACATCTCCGCCGTCACGCTGAAGGAAAGGCCTCACCCTGTCAATCACTTCCTGTATCTTTGTCTTGTCAAGCATTTAAAACCTCCTCTGTATATTTATTGCCTCATCTTTAATTTTAAACCATTCTCACATCTGGAAGTAATGATATAAATCATATAATTGTAAGAAATGCCAAAACCAAATATAATATAAAAAATCTCATGAAAGTATGCAACAGGAGGCGTCATGCTTCTGCCATTATTGATTGCAGTTCACGTCATCGGAGTCGTTCTCTGGATAGGCGGCGTTGCCTTTGTGACGATGGTGGTATTCCCTATGATAATGAGGATGGAAAATTCCCTTGAGAAGGTGCTTTTCTTTCAGGGTGTTGAACACAGGTTTGCAAAGATAGCAAAGACCTCGGTGGTAATCGTAGGACTAACAGGCGTCTTGCTCCTGCATATTACAGGCGAATGGAATATTATGTTTAAAGCATCGGGCATCGGACCAACCCTGATGACTGTTGTCTGGGTATTCTATGTCCTTGTGCTGATGTTTGAGGGCAGATTATTCAAGGCGATATTCAAAGGCGAAGCGCAGCAGGATACCGCAAAGGTCTTTTACAGGCTTTCAGTTTTTCATTGGATAATCCTCGGCATAAGCCTTTTGGCGATAGGCGTGGGCGTATGGGCAGGGCATGGAGGAAGCTTTTGATAAAAAATATTTCAGGCTAAAAGCTACGCTTCATATCTAAAATTTCATTATCAAAACATAAGCAGCACCCGTGTCCTTTTCAAAAACCTGCATCCTCAGTTGCTTAACTGACTTTGCCTCACCCGGGAAAAAAATAATGCCGTATGCTAAAGTGTTCGGCTGTATAGGCTTGGATTGAAGCGTCTTCTGCTTTAAATCATCAATTATTTTGCTGCGCGCTTCCTCCGCGTCATATCCTCCTGCTCCACCTATAACCGCGCCGCCTGCTCCGCCTATAACCGCGCCCTTCCCTGCCAACTTACCTACATCCTGTCCTGACACAATGCCTATGGCTGCGCCGATTGTTGCTCCGGCAATAGCGCCAAGGAAGCCGTGGTAAGCCCCTTCTTTGAAGATCTCTTTTGTCTGGGCGTATTTCGTAGCGCGTTCGTACGCTATATTACTGGCAAGCACCGGCCAGAGATTGCCTTCATTGTCCTCAAGAAAAGTCTGCGAAGAATTTACCTCAAGGAAATGTTTTCCCTGATTGTCAAATACAACCTGAACAGGCAGCATGCCGGCGCCGCGGATATCAAAACCGAATGTTTCCTTGGCCTCGTCAGCATCAACGTATGCCTTTGCTCCTACCGTTGCGCCGGATACAGTCTGAGCATTAGGATATGCGCTTGGAGCCTTGAACGGCAGCGGCTGCGCCTTGTAGCTTGTAACACAGGAAATCAAAAAAACAGACGAGAGAAGCACAGAAAAAATTTTCATCAGCATCTTCCTTTTTTTCTTCATGACAAAGCCTCCTTGCTCATAAAACAGACTAGTTCTTCATCTTTGTATTAATTATATCACCAAACTATCAACTAAGCGATTCGTTCAGTTCTACTTGTGTTATCACTCCCCCGCCGATAACAGCATCCCCGTCATAAAAGACCGCGCTCTGCCCCGGCGCTGTAGCCCATTGCGGTTCATCAAGGATAACCTTAACTGTATCTGAATTTTCACTTAGGTGTATTACCGCGGGTTCAGGTTTCATCGTAGAACGAATCTTGACGGTGGCACGGAACACCACCCCTTGCCCCTCCTTACTAAGGGGGAGAGTTGGGGGGGTGAGCCAATTAAGACCGCCGACTTTAAGCTCCTTTATCTTTGCCTGTTCCTGAGTGCCGGCATAGACTATGTTCCTGGCAGCATCAATCTTAACAATATACAAAGGATGCGGAGAAGAAATTCCAAGACCTTTTCTCTGGCCGATTGTGTAATGATATATCCCTTTATGCTCTCCAAGTATCTTTCCGCTCATGTCCATAACAGGCCCTGATACGTCGGCAGCAAGATGAAGGTTATCTATCAGATTGAAGTAATTTCTGCCTTCTATAAAACATATCTCCTGGCTCTCAGGCCTTTGCGCGGCAGGCAGTTTAAGTTCATTTGCGAGCTTTCTCACGTCTTCTTTTTTATAATCTCCGAGAGGAAACAAAATCCTCTTAAGCTCCTCCTGCCTCAAAACATAGAGGAAATAAGACTGGTCTTTCTTAGTGTCAATGCCTTTTTTAAGAGTGAATTGGTGAATCGGTGAATCGGTGAATCGGTGAAGGGATGAATCGGCACTAACAACTTTCGCATAATGCCCGGTTGCAATGAATTCTGCGCCTCTCTTATCCGCCTCTTTGATGAGATAGGGGAATTTAATGTATTTATTACAGAGTATGCACGGATTCGGGGTCATGCCCTTTGTGTATGAGTCAATAAAGGGCTCTATTACTTTTTCAAGAAAATCATCCCTGACATCAACCGCGCTGTGAGGGATTCCGAGGTGCGCTGCTGTCTTTGCGGCCTCTTCTATTGCCTGAAGAGAACAGCACGCAGTGAAGTTTTTGCTTTGCCTTGTTTCCCACAGGATAAAACTCAGGCCTTCGACATCATAGCCCTGCTCTTTAAGAAAATGCGCAGTTATAGAGGAATCCACGCCTCCGCTCATTCCGACAATTACCTTAGGCATATCTTATTTTAACCTAACAGAAATTCTGGGTCACGAAAACCATTCCATCCGCTGATATGGAAATGCCTATTCCCTCGGTATTCCAATGCGGGGTCAGTATGTTCTTTCTGTGCAGAGCGCTGTTCATCCATCCCCTGACCACCTGATTTGCGATATCTGCCTCTGTATTCCAGTCATAATAGGCAGCACCATTTACATAAGTAACGGTATCATAGAGATTTGCCTGAAAGATATTTTCACCCCCGAGATAAATTCCATTTCCAATCCTGATATTGCATTGAAATCCCGCCTGCTCATATCTGTAGAGAAAATCTTTTCCCTCCGGGCTGTAATGGCTGAAGTAATTTTTCTCTGCCATATCCGCGCTGTGTTTCCTCGCAATGGCAGAAAGTTTCTGGTTCCATGCGAGAGCTGAAAGCCCTTTCTTTTTGCGTTCTAAATTGACAAGGTCGTGGATCTGTTTCTCGAGCCACGGGATGCTTATCTCAGGACGGGGTTTCTTTTTGGGTTCAAAAGCATGGGCACAGCTGAAGACAAACAGCGCAATCATCAAAACTGCGATTATTGAAAAAAGACGTGATACCTTCATTTATCTTAAATTATTATTTCGTTCCTTGATTAAGCAGCCTGTCAATCCAATATTGCGGCTCCCTATGCAGATGAGCAACCGCTATGACAACAATTGCATCTGAATCAATACCGTAAATAACTCCGTAAGGGAATCGAGTAAGCAGACAACGCCTGATGTCAGGTTCTATTTCAGCGCAAGAAAGGGGGAATGTTATAATTCGTCTGATGGTGCGGTCAAGGTCATCAAGAAATCGTGTTCCTAAGTCCCGTGATTGGGAATCATACCATGCAACAGCATCGTCAACCTCATGTTGGGCGGGCTTTAGAAAGCGGACTTTCATCTGGCGTGATGTTTAGCCATTACCTGTTCGTAAGAAACAGTTTCTACTTTGCCTGCCTTATATGCCTTCCATCTTTTTCTTGCTTCTTCAGCCCAGATGCGGTCAATTTCAGGGTCGGGCTTGTCGAGCTGCATCAGGATAGAATCCACAAGTTCAATCTTTTCTTTGTCCGGTAAAGTTTTAATCTTCGCTGAAAGCTCTTTGCTAATCGTTCCCATAATGTCCCTCCTTTTTCATATTTTACCACTTATTCTTGCTCTTTTTCGCCCACAATTGCAATCGCCTATGGGCAATTCAAAAGTCGCAAATCTCCTGCTCCTTTAAACTATGGGACTGTGGGCGCTTTTGCACTTTTTCTTTTCTGCTATCTGCGCGGGGGAGGATGGGGATGTTTTTTCTTAAAACTACAAAACCGCGCTGTCCCTATTTTCCTTCCCTCACCTTCCCGCCTATTTTATTCAATCCCGCAAAATTAGTGCAATCCCATAGCCGTTTCCAGTGCGTTATATAGCCCTTTTATAAACTCTGCCATTTTCCTATAATCAAGTTTCTCTACCGTATCGCTGCGGGCGTGATAGTGAGGATTTCTGTAGAATGCCGTATCTGTAATCATAAACGCATTATAGCCGAATCTCCAGAAAGAGAGATGGTCGGAAAGATCAACCCCCGGCACCAGCGGGATTGTGTTCAGTGATTCAACAGGCAAAGAGGATGATTTCATGAATGCCTTTTTTATTTTCTGTGTGAACTTCCTTGAGCCGATGTCTCCGACAAATGAAAGAAAGTTTCCTTTCTTGGGATAGAACCATCTAAAAAATGGAAGAGGATAATACTGGCATCCGTCTTTATCGCAAAAATACCCTATCATCTCAAGGGATATCATGCCCTCAATTTTTGTGCCTTCTTTCTTAAGGCTTTCAGCATAGACATAACTTCCCATATTCCTGGTCCTGAAAAAAGGAGGCTCTTCCAAAGCGAACGCGACAAGGCGGATTGTGTACGGCAAAGGTTTTTCAGAGGCGAGACGCGCAAGCTCAAGAATCCCGGCAACTCCGCTTGCATTGTCATCAGCTCCGGGCGTGCCGGCTATGGTGTCGTAATGCGCTCCGATAACAATGATTTTATCTTTATCGGACGCTCCTTTTACCTCTGCTTCTATGTTGTAGTAGACCTTGTTTTCAGCCTTGAATGACTGCCTCTTTACATTGCATTTGTAAGAGCGGAATTTTTCTTCTATGTAATCAGCAGCCTTGTTGAGTTTTTCCGTGTCCAGATAATTTCTTTCGCCTATTTTTTCTGAAAGAAATACTACGTGGGATTTAAGGTTTGTCTCTAAAGTCATCCGGCCTTTATCTTCCAGCCTGTTCCCTCTTTCTTATCTTCAAGTATTATCCCTTTTTCATCAAGCTCTTTTCGTATCGCATCTGCCGCTGCCCAGTCTTTTTTCTGCCTTGCCTCTTCCCTTGATGTTATCCTGTTCAGAATATCTTTTTCTGTCAGAGGAATCTTCTTGGTTTTCATCAATGCCGTCTGCCATTCATCAGGTGTTTTCCTGAAGGTGTTCAGCACACTGCCTGCCTCTTTTAAAAGTTCCATTGTCTTTAAGACAAGCTCTTTTGCCTTTTGGCCTGATGGTTTGCCGTCAAGATATTTGTTTACTTCCCTTATGAGTTCAAAGATATGCCCCACTGCAAGGGCGGTGTTGAAGTCATCATCCATTGCTGTCAGGAATTTTTCTCTGAATGCTCTCACCATTTCTTCAAATGTCTTCTCAACTGCCGATGTTTTCTCTCCTGCGCCGACGCTGTTTAGAAAATCAGAAATCCTTGTCAGTGTCGTATAATATCTGTCAATTGAAACCTCCGCTTCCTTGAGCTGTTCGTCAGAGAATTCTATCGGGCTTCTGTAATGAGTTGAAAGGATAAAGAATCGCACAACCTCAGGGTCATATCGCTCAAGGACCTCTTTGATGGTGAAAAAGTTTCCAAGCGACTTTGACATCTTTTCTTTATCAATTGTGATAAAACCGTTATGCATCCAGTATCTGACAAAGGGCTTTCCCGTATAAGCCTCTGACTGCGCCATCTCATTTTCATGATGCGGGAATATCAGATCCGCGCCTCCGCCGTGAATATCAAAGCTTTCAGCAAGATGTTTCAGCGACATTGCAGTGCACTCTATGTGCCATCCGGGCCTTCCCTTCCCCCACGGGCTTTCCCAGAAAGGCTCGCCTTCTTTTGACGCCTTCCAGAGCGCAAAGTCCATCGGGTCTTTCTTTCTTTCATTCACCTCAACCCTTGCGCCAGCCATCATATCTTCCTTGTCTCTCTTTGACAGCTTCCCGTATTCAGAGAATTTATTAACCTCAAAATAAACGCTTCCGTCCCTCTCGTAGGCGTATCCTTTGTCTATCAGCCCCTTTACAATCTCTATCATCTCTTTTATATGCTCTGTAGCCTTGGGCTCTATGTCAGCGCGCGCAACTCCGAGGCTGTCCATGTCGCTGTAGAATTCTTCAGTGTATTTCCTTGCAACCTCATTCCACGGAATGCCCTCTTTTTTTGCCCTGTTGATTATCTTGTCGTCAATATCAGTGAAATTCCTTACGAACGTCACATTAAAGCCTCTGTACCTGAGGTATCTCTGAATCACGTCAAACACTATCGCGCTTCTTGCGTGCCCGATATGGCAGCTGTCATACACAGTAACGCCGCATACGTACATGTTCACCCTGTCTTTATTCAGAGGGATAAAGTCCTCTTTTTCCGCTGTGAGGGTGTTATAGACCTTCATCTTTCCTCCCGTCTTCTGAGCCTTCTCTGTTGCATCTATCTTCTTTGTAAGGGCATCAACGTGTGACTCCAGTTCTTTCAGCTTTTCTGAAATAGGGTCCGGGAAATAGTCATAAAACTCAACAAGCCCTTCTTCTGTAGTCATTCTTATAACCTTTTTTCTTGTCACCCTTCCGGGCACTCCGACAGAGATGGAATTATCAGGGACATTTTTAAGTATCACGGCGTTTGCCCCTATGACAGAGTTGTCCCCTATCTTTATCGCGCCGAGTATTTTTGCGCCTGCGCCGACGGTAACGTTATTGCCGAGCGTGGGATGCCTTTTGCCTTTTTCTTTTCCTGTGCCGCCCAATGTCACACCCTGATACAGCAGAACGTTTTTCCCGATTTCTGTTGTCTCTCCTATCACAACACCCATGCCGTGGTCAATGAAAAGTCCGGAGCCTATCTTTGCGGCAGGATGTATCTCAATGCCTGTTAAAAATCTTCCAATGTGAGAGAGTAAACGCGGGATGACGGGAAAGCCCAAATTCCAGAGCAGGTGGTTAATCCGATGGAGAAAAATTGCATGGAATCCCGGATAGGCAAAGATCACCTCAAGCCCGTTTTTTGCAGCGGGGTCTTTCTCAAAAACAGCCCTGAAATCCAGCTTTATATTTTCCCAAAAGCTCATGGGGGTATTATACAATTCTGTCGGAATATCTGCAAAAAAATCTGCACGGATACCGTGGCAGGGCATATGGGAGAATAATTCTGGTATTATATTTCTTATGAGCGGAATCAATATGACACTACCCGAACTTAAGACGATGATTGCCGATTATATGGAAAACGGGTTTCTTGAAAATATCATTGATATGTTCAAACATGACAGGACTCTCTATCCATTGATAGGCGAACTCATGACAGATGAAAGGGTGAGGGTAAGACTCGGCATGTCTGCGCTTATGGAAACACTTAAGGAAGAAGACCCTGAAAATATCTATTCTGCCCTGCCGAATATCCTTCCGCTCTTGAAACATAACGAGCCTGTCATAAGAGGAGACGCAGCGTATCTTCTCGGCATCATTGGGCACGAAGAGTCTATCCCTTTGCTTGAAAAAACAGCAAACAATGACACAAACAAAGAAGTAAGGCTCATTGCAAAAGAAGCAGTTGAGGACATTAAAAACAGATAAGCGTTAACCATTTGCCGTTAATTTAACATTCATCACGAATACAGGCACAGCCAAGACAAGGATTGCAGACATTATCCAGAAGGAATAGAGATAATCGAATCTTGCTATAAGAATGCCTGCAACTATCGGCCCTGATGCATGGCCGATGTCAAAGATGGTTCCGAAAGTTCCCATGGCAGTCCCGAAATGTTTTTCCTTGCAGATATCAGCAACCAAAGCTGCAGATGATGAGGTTACAAACGCCTCTCCAAAGCCAAAGACAATGGCAGCAAGCATGAGGAGATAAAAATCTCTGAGCAGCGGCACAGAGCCGAATGATACGGCGCAGAGCAGCATCCCGATTGTGATGAGAGGCTTCCTTCCGTATCTGTCCGATGCCTTGCCCATAATGGGTTTTGACAGAATGGTTGCCAGCACCTGAATTCCCCAGAGTAAACCTGCCTGAAACTCATTTAGCCCCGCAACTTTCACTGCGTAAATAGGAAGAAACGCCTCCAATGCTCCGACTGTCATGTTCTGAAGCCCTTCCATATTGGAAGTTATCAATACGCGTTTATCGCTGCCAACTTCTTTTATCCCTGCAAGAAATCTTCCATATGACCCCTTAAGGCTTTTCACTTTTTCGAATTTTTCACTATGAGCCAGGAGTTTCAGAGCAATGAGAAGTGACAACATGCCCGCAATGCCGCTCACAATATAGACTGTCTGAAATTCAGCAAGGGACGGGCTTCCTGCCGACATGCTATACAGAATAAAGCCGCCTACGGGCGCGCCTACGAGATTGCCGATTATGGTCACGGACGAGAACCACGAAAGCATTTCTCCCTTTTTCCCTCCCGCAACATCTATCACAACAGCCATTGAAACAGGTCCGTACACTGCTGTTGCAAAACCGTGAATAAACCTGATGAGTATGAGCAGGTTGTAGTCCCTGATAAATAGATAAGCAAAAGGCACAACCGCAAATACAACAAGCCCGATAAGCATAGTCTTCTTTCTGCCTATCACATCAGATAAGGCTCCGGCAGGGAGCTTGAAGAATATGCCTGTGACAGTTGATATGCCGACTGCAAAGCCTATTGCCTCAGGCCCTGCGCCGAGATAAAGCGCAAAAAGAGGAAGCACCGGGCTTCTCGCAAGCGCGTATGAAAGCCTTGCGAAGAAGCCCACAGTGCAAAGGGCTGCGAACGGAGAAAATATCTTATCCACTGTTATTTTATGCCGAAGTATGCAAGCGTGTCCGCAATCCTTTTTTTAACATCATCGTGGATATGCTGAACATATTCACGCACGCCTTCCTCGCCCCATTTAAGTTCTATCTCTTTTATATGCTGGGGCATTTTTGTTATATCATGCCGCTCAACTTTTTTCGCTTCGTCCTTGTCTATCCACTCGTGAACCTCTTTGTACTCCTTGCCTGTCCTCTCAATACTTGTCTTAATATGTACATCGGTGGGTGGCATTGTGTCCTCCTTTTAGTCTAATAGTCTAAATTTTTGATGCGTAAAGCATCCCTATCGACTCTGCAAGCGCCTTGTTTGTGATTTCGCCCTTATAGATATTAAGCGCTGTCTCTATTTCGGAATTTTCTCTTATTGCCTTTTCAATCCCTTTATTGGCAAGAAGTTTGACATAGGGAAGCGTTGCATTTGTGAGCGCAAGTGTTGAGGTCCTCGGATATGCGCCGGGCATGTTTGCAACGCAGTAATGTATAACTCCATCCACTTCATATATAGGGTTGTCATGTGTTGTCGGCATAGATGTCTCAATGCACCCTCCCTGATCAACTGACACGTCAACTATTACAGCGCCCTTTTTCATTGTCTTAAGCATATCTCTGGTAATGAGTATCGGCGTTCTTCCTCCGGGCACAAGTATGGCCCCGACTAAAATATCAGCATCCTTTATCTCTTCAGCAATATTATGTGAAGTCAATGGCAGTGTCTTTATCCTACCCATGAACATCTCGTCAAGTCTCTGAAGTTTCTCAACGCCTTTGTTTATTACAACCGTATCCATTCCGAGGCCGATGCATACATGAGCTGAGTTTGTGCCGACAACCCCTGCACCGAGTATCACTGCTTTTGCAGGCTTCACGCCTACCGTGCCTGTTACAAGAACGCCTTCGCCGTGATGAATCTTCTGGAGATAATACGCTCCCATCAGAGGAGCCATTCTGCCTGCAATCTCACTCATCGGAGCAAGCAGAGGCAATGCGCCGTCTTTCTGCAACGTCTCATACGCAATGCCTGTTATCTTCTTCTTAAGAAGCAGTTCTGTAAGTTCACGGTTCGGAGCAAGGTGAAGATAAGTGAACACCGACTGCCCTTCTCTTAATAAATCATATTCCTGCGGCAGAGGTTCTTTGACTTTAACAATAAGGCCGGACTTTCTGAAAACAGTTGTCCTGTCAACAATATCAGCATCAGCCTGAAGATATTCCTCATCAGAAAATCCGCTTCCCTCGCCTGCGCCAGCTTCAACAAGTATCGTATGCCTGTCTTTCTTAAGCTCCGAAACTCCTTCAGGTGTCATTGCAACCCTGTATTCTTCTTTTTTTATCTCTCCCGGCACGCCTATTATCATTACAAGCTCCTCTCTGAATATTAGGCTGTTTTAAATATTATATCGCAACTTACCCCCAACCCATACATGACTTGACACAATTAATTTTGGTGATACACTTTTATTAACATCAGGGAGACCATAAAAATGTTTAAACATTATGGGAAGGAGGTGAAAAGAGGATGAAAACGGCAATGTCAAAAAAGGCGCTTGCTAAAGAGGCTGCTCTATGGAATAGCCTGAAGAAAGCGGCGAAAGAACATCCGGGCAAGGTATGCCGCAAGTGAAAGAGCTGAAAGAGCTAAACTCGCCGGTCCGGCGACAAGACTTTCATGGGCAGATATGGCATTGACGGTTTGAGATTCTGCCATATCTGCCGCTTTTAAGCTATATTTTCCGGCACTATATCAAAATAATCATAAAAAGGATTCTATGCCTATAGCAAATGGCTTTGACTTTTTTATCCAGCTACACCTCACCGAGAGATGCAATCTGAAGTGCAAGCACTGTTATCAGAGAGGCGGCAGGCAGCATGAGATGTCCCTTGCCGAGATAAAGGCGCTGATAAGCGAGGCCTCAGCTATGCTCAAAGACTGGACAGCAGCCTACGGCATCGAATTTTCTCCAAGCGTTAATGCCACAGGCGGAGAACCGTTTTTAAGGCAGGATATCTTTGAGATTCTGAATGAATTTGTGGAGGCGGGATTTGAGGCCTATCTTTTATCAAACGGAACCCTTATCACTTCTGATAAGGCAAAAGCCCTCGCAGGGCTTGGAGTTAAGGGTGTGCAGGTAAGCATTGAAGGGCCTGAAGAAATTCACGAAGGAATACGCGGCAAAGGCAGTTTTGCTTCGTCGCTCAACGGAATCAAGCACCTTCTTAATGCAGGCATGGCAGTGACTATGAATGTTACCTTATCAGATATGAATGCGCCTTATTTCATGGATATTGTTAAACTCGCTTATTACCTCGGAGTTCAGAAACTCGGTTTTTCGAGGCTTGTGCCTTCGGGGAGAGGGGCGATAATGCTTAACAGAATGCTCAAAACAGAAAAAGTAAAGGAATTATACGAAGAAATCTTTTCTTTAAACACAATCGGCTTTACGATTGTTACGGGTGATCCCGTGGCATCGCAGATGAAAGCTCCAGCTGATAACATCTCATCTGATGCGACCCCTTCCGGCGGCTGCGCCGCAGGGGTATCGGGATTAACCATACTTCCGGACGGCACAGTCACGCCGTGCAGAAGGCTTCCTATTTCCATAGGAAACGTAAGAAGAGATTCATTGAGGGAAATATGGGCGACATCGGACGTCTTAAATCTCCTTAGGGACAAATCCAAATATGACGGCAAGTGCGCCAAATGCGGCAGGTGGTCTATGTGCAGGGGATGCAGGGCCATAGCCTATGCCTATTCCCAGGCAAAGGGCGAAAACAACTTCCTTGCGGAAGACCCGCAGTGTTTTATAAGTTCAGAGTGAGCCCGTATTGCGTCTATAAAATATAATTCCCATTCCAACCGATATCATAACAGCGCTCAATATCTGTCCCATTGTGAAGGAAACAAAAATAAACCCAAGCTGGGGATCCGGCTCTCTGAAGAACTCCGCTAAAAACCTGAACATGCCGTATAAAATAAGAAACATCGACGAAAGCATTCCAGGCTTTAATTTTCTATCTTTGATAAACCAGAGGATAGTAAAGAGGGTAACTCCTTCAAGCAGAAATTCATAAAGCTGTGACGGATGCCTGGGAAGAGGCCCTCCTGAAGGAAAAACCATAGCCCACGGAACATTTGTAACCCTGCCGTAAAGCTCTCCGTTTATGAAATTGCCGAGCCTTCCGAGGCCAAGCCCGATAGGAGCAGTGACAACAACAAGGTCTGAAACTTGCCAGTAATTCAAGCGGAACCTTCTGCAGAAAAGGATACCCGCCGCAATACATCCGATCAACCCTCCGTGAAAGGACATTCCTCCGCGCCATACAGCAAATATTTCAAGCGGGTTTTTAATGTAGTCAGCGAGATTGTAAAACAAGATATAGCCAAGCCTTGCCCCTATGATCAGGCCGAGTATTAGAAAGGAATAGAGGGAGTCCATTTCTTTCATTCCAACGGCTATATTCTTTTTCTCTACCTGATATTTGACAAGGAGATAGGATGCCGCAAATCCTATGAGGTACATAACGCCATACCACCTGAAAGCAAACGGCCCTATTCTTACAATCTCAGGATCTATATTTGGATAAGGAATCATGCTTATGTCATGTTAGCATAAACCGAAAAATCCGTACGAGGAGTACTCAGGGAAAGTCGCATTCCGAAAGACTCTATTATCAATCAGGAAGGAATCGCAGGAAACTAACAGCAGGAAAGTCCTGCCAGATATAGATTGTTTTCCATCTGCTTTACCCAGCGTACGGATGCATTCATGCAATTATTGGGGAGTTCAGTCTTAAATACAATAGCTTGCCCTTCTGAAGGAGGGGTGTGCATTTTCAGACAGAGCCCGCTGCTACTGAAGTTTACGACGGTGCTTTTATAAATTTTTTCAGAGGCATCATAGGAATAAACTATATCAATGTTGGCAGGATGACGATCTTCTTTCCTTACAATTCCGATCTGTTTTGACAGGTCAATGCGTGTTTCACAGTCCTCTACCCATGCTGTGAATTCGGGGAATTTAAAAGGCTTGCTGAAGAATGCATGTCCCAATTCTCTGATCTTGTTCTGGTTTTCTTCATCAAGATTCCCTGACATAAGAGCCTTGTTTTTTATATCAACCTTACATCCCCTCTGCGCCTGTTTGCGCAGTAATTCCAATCCTGTCATCTTGGGCATTTGGTAATCGGTTATTATAATATCAGCGCATGGCTTTGAATTGACGCAACTGTCTAAATTCTTATCATAGATCGCGCAAACGGTAGGGCTGTCAAATGCAAGCACCTCGTAATCCCTGTCGGAGAAAAAATCTTTCAGCAGGTTAAGGACATTTACATCGTCGTCATAGATGATAACTCTTCGCTTCCTAATACTCAAAAAAATGACGCTCCCAAAGAATTGATTGTTTATATTAACCTAACTTTGAAGGGAATGGCAATAATCCTGATGCATCAAACGTCCCCCGCTCGCGCAGCTCATACCTGATATTCCATTTACAGTCACTTGATTCTGTGATACGGTTTTATTAAAAGGGGGTGGAACTATGATGCAATGGAGTAATTACGGATGGGGAATAGGATTCGGCTGGCTGTTTATGATCATATTCTTGATTCTGATTATTTTAGGGATTGTATATCTCGTTAAGCTGATTGTCGGAAGGGAGAAGCGGACAACCGGAGAGACAGCCCTCGACATTCTCAAAAAAAGATACGCAAAGGGAGAGATAAGCAAAGAGGAGTTTGAGGAAAAGAAAAAGGATTTAACTGGGGATTGAGGAGGCAACAAATGGCTGAAAATCATTATAAGGAAGATATTTAATAAAGGGCTTTATGCCGCGCGATATACCCATAGGAAACGGAAGTTTTCTTGTTACATTTGATGGCGATTACTGCATAAGGGATATTTATTATCCATGTATCGGCAAGGAAAATCATACCGACGGCCACAAATTCAGGTTCGGCATATGGACGGACAATAAGTTTGCGTGGATAAACATGGATTGGAATCTTAAGCTGGATTATGTTTCGGAAACACTTCTCACCGATGTAACCGCCTCGCATAATTCCCTCGGCGTAGGCCTTCATTGCAACGACCTTATAGATTACGGGGAAAACATCTACATCAAGAAGATAATCCTGAAAAATAATCATAAAAGGAAACGGGAAATCCGCATTTTCTTCCACCATGACTATCACATTCTTGAATCCGAAACAGGGGATACGGCTTATTACGACCCTGATGAAAGGGCGATGATTCACTATAAAGGCGACCGTTATTTTCTAATGAGCGGAATGCGTGAAAACAGGCAGGGCCTTGACCAATATGCAACAGGGATAAAAGAATTTCATGGGCTTGAAGGCACATGGAAGGATGCTGAAGACGGAAGGCTTGAAGGCGCGCCCATATCGCAGGGATCAGTGGATTCCACCCTGTCTTTTTCAGTAGAGGTTCCGCCGGATGGCGAAAAAACAGTCTATTACTGGATATGCGCAGGGGAGAATTATGCCGAAGTGAGCCGCCTTAATAAAATGATATCCGGCCACGGAATAGAATATTTCATCAAGCGCACAGAAAATTACTGGAGGGCATGGCTTAACAAAGAGGGGTTTAACCTCTCGCAGTTGCCTGAAAACATCGTAACCCTCTATAAAAAAAGCCTCCTGATATTAAAAACCAACATTGATTCTAACGGAGCCATAATTGCCGGGAATGATTCGGATGTGCAGCATTTTGCAAGGGATACATACAGCTATATGTGGCCGAGGGACGGCGCCCTTGTTGCCTATGCCCTTGATATGGCCGGCTATCACGGGATAACAAGGAAGTTTTTTGATTTCTGCCTCGACATTATAAGCAAGGGCAAAGAGTCTGTGGGTTATTTTCTTCACAAATATAATCCAAATGGCTCGCTTGGCAGCTCCTGGCACCCTTGGGTAAATAATGGTGAAAAGAACCTGCCGATACAGGAGGACGGAACGGGCCTTATTCTATGGGCGCTTTGGTTTCACTTCGACAAATTCAGGGATATTGAATTTATTTCCAAACAGTATGAAAATCTTGTTATAAGGTGCGGCGACTTTCTTGCGTCATACAGGGACGGCAAGACGGGGCTTCCGCTTCCATCCTATGACCTCTGGGAGGAAAAATGGGGGATACATACATTCACGGTATCAGCGGTATACGCTGGCCTTAAGGCCGCTGAGAATTTTACCGGATTTTTCGGCAATACAAAAAGAAGCGCTATGTACAAAAGGGCCGCGGAAGAAGTAAAGGCGGCAATGGATACATATCTTTACAGCAAAGAACATAACCGGTTTTTAAAGACAATAATCCCGAGTAGAAACGGTTCTTTTGAGACAGACCTTACCATTGACGCGAGTATCTATGCGCCTTTTTATTTCGGCGTCTTTGAGCCTAATGATGAAAAGACGGTAAATACCATGAACTCAATTAAGAAGCGCCTCTGGATAAAAACAGACGTAGGCGGCATCGCGCGATATGAAGGAGACAAATACCACAGGGCAACAGAGGATATTCATAACGTGCCCGGCAACCCATGGTTCATATGCACCCTATGGCTTGCCCAGTGGTATATAGCAAAGGCAAAAAATATTGACGAACTTAAAGAGGCATTGCCGATACTTGAATGGGTTGCTTCAAGGGCCTTGCCTTCCGGCGTCCTCGCGGAGCAGGTTCATCCACACACAAACCAGCCCCTGTCCGTATCACCGCTTACATGGAGCCATGCCGCATTCGTGACAACAGTGCTTGAGTATGTAAATAAGCTTGAAGGAATAGAAACCTGTCCCGCATGCGGTATGCCGGTATTCAGTCATGAGAGGCTGAGAAGATAACACACTGAAAGGAGCGAAAAATGCCGAAGGTAGAAGACAATTATGAAAATGAAACAATATGTATTAAGTTCTGCGGGGTATGTCCTACATATCCAGGAGTGAAAGGGGAACTGCTGTTCTGCGCGAGGGGCAAGAGCAGCGCGCCGAAACAGAAATCAGGCTGCAACTGCGGCTTATGCGACATCTGGAATAAATATGACCTGACGGATTTTTACTACTGCATTAAGGGACAGGCAGAATAAATGGGCAGGCTTATTGAAGATTACAACTCAAGCAGCCTTTTCTTTATATCAATGGCCGCGACTGCACCTTCGCCTGCTGCGATAATAACCTGATCATTCCCCTGATTGAGCGGCCCGACAATATAAAGCCCGTTCAGGGATGATTCATAGTTATTATTCACTATGAACTTAAAGCCCTTCCTGTCCCTTTTCAGGTTAAGCCCTGAAAGAAATCCATCGTTCAGTTTATAGCCGAAATGAGACATTATCACCGCGCACTCAACCTTCTGCCCGTCTTCAAGTTCCAGCCCTTCAATCACCTCAGCACCGAGGATTTTTACCGGCCTGCCTATTATTAATCGTATATTTTCCTCCACCAGCTCTTCCCTGTATTCATCCGGCACTCTGTCTGTGTAGAGTATAAGGGTGATGTCCTTGGTAAACATCTCTTTCATTGCAATTGCAAGGTGCACGCTCTTTAATGAATTGCCTATAATCACCAGTTTCTTGTTTGTTGTCCTGTAACCGTCGCAGTCTATGCAGGTGAAGAAACTTGTGCCGAGAAATTTATACAGGTTTTCTATCTGCGGCAGATGGTCATAAACACCTGATGAGACTATTACAAATCTTGCAAGATACCTTTTTTCTCCGGCATAAATCTCAAATTGATTTTTTTTAATTACCTTTGTAACCGTTCCTTTTTCAACTTTGACATTGAAGTTTCTTGCCTGCTCAAGGCCGATTTCAATAATCTCCCTGCCTGAAATCTCCTTTTGCGTTAGAAAGTTTTCGATGTGCCTTGCATGCTGCGTCCTTCCGCCCCCTCTGTCAATGAGCAGAATATCCCTGTTATATCTCCCGAGATATATGGCAGCCTGAAGACCGCCGGGGCCTGCGCCTATGATTATGCAGTCATATATTTTTTCTTCTGACGTCACTGTTATTCCTCCGGCACTATCCTGTATATCTTGTCATCTCCCTTTGACGGATTGCCCCTGCCGTCAGGAAAAAACTTATCTTTTACGCCTTGCGGTTCTTTTCCTGTTATCGGTAAAGAATACGCAGGGATGACATAAAACAGGATTAAAATTAACAAGGCTATTGTTTTTTTCATATCAATAGAATGGAACATTTGTTCATTTCCTTTGCGAAATCATCCGCATTTGTAAAGAGTATCGTATTCAAGCCTTCTCCGGATGCCCTTCTGATATGACCCACATTGTCATCCACAAAGACGACTTCTTCGGGTTTTAACTCCATTGATGAACAGACGTCCCTGAATACCGAGGGGTCTCTCTTGCCCTTTTTGATCTTGAAGGAGTTGAAGACATAGTCAAAAGAGTGATAAAAGGGCGTCTTTCCGTTAATCTCATCAAGCCAGTCAGTCTGGTCGCTCAGTATGGCAGTGATAAAACCATCGGCTTTTATCTTCTTTATATATTCCAGCATTTCAGTCCTCAATACAAATCTTTTTAGAATTTCTTCCCTCAATTCTTTATCGCTGCCCTTAATGCCTGTCTTTTCCCTGAGTGCCTTCCAATACTTTTTTTCATCCGTCATGCCCGTTAAATAACCGGTTTCGTATATCATCTCTTCCGCTGTCTTAAAGAATTCCTCAGGGCCAAGCCCGTTTTTTATAGCAATGACCTTAAGCCCTTCCCTGAATCCCTCCTCTGCCAGCACTCCGCCGAAATCAAAAATTACAGCCTTAATCATAAGCAATCCGCTCCCGCATTTTGAATATTATGCACGCCTTGACATTGTGTGCGCATATGCTAACCTTATTTTATCTCTTTCTTGAAGGACTTTCAAAAAAATATGCCGCACGCAGGATTAATGGATGAAAGGAGCATGGAGCCTGAGGAAGGCCTGTTACTGCGCTGCAAGCTTCATATCCGCGGCGGCAGGAGAAGGCTGCGTCAGGGCAAGATAGCTGCCGGCATTGTAACCATTTATGATGCGATGACCGCTGCGCTTGAGTGGTACATCATATCCCCCGAGAGGAAGAAACGCCTGAAGATAAGAGACGGCGAGGATTTAAACAATGACAGGACGTTATATGAAATATTAGTCCGCTCAAAGATTGTTGACGGCTCCTTTGACTATAACGCTTTCGACAGAGTCGTTGAGAGGGCGTTACATGAAGAGATGCCCTGTTATGATTTTACATCGGTATTAAAAAGCATCGAGGATTTTATGACGCAGCTTGGCATAATGCCCTTTGACGAGAATAAACTTCCGACTGAGGACCCTTCCACATTTTGACTCAATTCTTCTTTTACGGAAAGCAATTGACTTTAGATTATGCAATGATAGAATTTGATTATATCCATTATGAATAAACTTGCGCAGGAAAAATCAGCGTATCTAAAGCATTCTGCCAATCAAAAGATTGACTGGTATCCGTGGTCTGATGAAGCATTTGAAAAGGCAAGACTTGAAAGCAAACCCGTATTCCTCAGTTCAGGCGCAATATGGTGCCACTGGTGCCATGTAATGGCAAAGGAATGTTTTGAGGATGAAGAAATCATAAAACTTCTAAATAAGGATTTCATCAATATAAAGCTCGACCGGGACGAAAGGCCGGACATAGACAGAAGATACCAGCAGGCAGTCGCGCTGATGACCGCGGGAGGAGGCTGGCCGCTAAGCGTTTTTCTCACTCATGAAAGGAAGCCCTTTTTCGGAGGCACATATTTTCCGCCTGATGACAGATTCGGCAGGCCGGGCTTCAGGAAGATACTGAAAACAGTCTCGGAACATTATAGGGAAAACAAGGATACGGTTAGCGAATATTCTGAAAAAATCATCAACTCGCTGAAACCCGGCGCTCTGCAAGAAGGAGGGATAGAAATTGGCCTGCTTGATGAAGCGGTAAAGACCATTATCTCTGAGTTTGACCCTCAGAACGGCGGGTTCGGCACAGCGCCTAAGTTTCCGATGCCCGGAGCAATGGAATTCCTGATAAACAGGTTCTTTTTCGCAGGGCAGGAATCCATAGGCCTTGCCGCCAAAAAGTCCCTTTACGCAATGGCAAAAGGCGGATTCCATGACCAGATAGGAGGGGGCTTTCACAGGTATTCCACTGATGAGGCATGGATAATACCTCACTTTGAAAAAATGGCGGATGATAATGCGTGGCTTTTGAGAAACTATGCTGACGCATACTCTGTGTTCGGAGACGAATATTTCAGAGAGACAGCGGAGGGCATAATAAATTTTACAAGGGATGTGCTTTCTGATGCGGAAGGCGGATTTTATGCATCGCAAGACGCTGATGTCACGCCTGATGATGAAGGTGGGTATTTTACATGGACGGAAAATGATATAAGAAATGCGCTTAATGAAGAAGAGTTTAGGCTATTCTCACTTCACTTTTTCCATGAAAAAGGCTCAATGCACCATGATGCGTTAAAAAAGGTATTGTTTGTAGCAAAAGATATAAAGGACATTGCCGCTGAGACGGGAATGCCTGATGAAAGGATCGATGAAATAATAAAAACTGCGAAGGGAAAACTTCTCAATCAAAGATACAAAAGACAGGCTCCTTTCATTGACACTACCCTGTACACATCGTTAAACGGGATAATGATTACATCGCACATAAAGGCGGCAAAGGCTTTGGGAGATAACAGCTTGAAAGAATTCGCGCTTAAGAGCCTTAACAGAATTCTTGAAATGTATTTTATAAACAACAAACTTTTTCACAGCGAAGGAGTAACGGCCTTGCTTGATGATTACATATATCTTTCAGACGCGCTGACTGCCGCATACGAGATTACGGGAAATTCACCATACCTTGAAAAAGCCGACCTTCTTATAGACTCATGCATAAAAAAATTCTGGGATGCTGAGGGAAACGGCTTTTTTGACACTGAGACCGAGGTAATAGGCTTAAGATTAAAAGGCATTGAGGACATACCGCATCCTTCTGCCAATGCCGGAGGCATAATGCTTTTGCTGAAACTTTATCACCTGACAGACAAAAACTCATACCTGCAATATGCGGAAAAAGCCCTGAGGTCATTTTCTATAAAGGCAACGGGATTGGGGATTCATGCAGGATATTATTATGCCGCTCTTGATGCTTATTTCAATATGCTGCGGCTCACATTATATACACCCCATGAAAGCGATCTGGCTCTTACAGCGCTCTCCGTCCACAGCCCCTATACGAGCATAGCACATAGCGAGGACAGAGGATATGTGCTTCCATGTCTTAAGTCCGAATGTATGGAGCCTGTTTACAGCGCTGAAGGATTAAAGATTTTCCTGAAAAACCGCGGGACTAAAAATATATAGTGACGGGTTAAAGCATGACTTTTTAGTCCTTCTTTGTTAAACTTTTTATAATTGATACAGGGAATATAAAATGCCTGAAAAAATCATAGAATCATACAATGTAAAACGTATTGAAATCCTTGATGAAAAGGGCAATGCTGATGAATCCCTTATGCCCTCCCTTTCCAACGAGCAGATAAAAAAAATGTATGAGCTCCTCGTCCATTCGCGGACCTTCGACCAGCGCGCCCTAAACCTTCAGAGGGAAGGCAGGCTCGGCACCTACGCATCAATCCTCGGCCAGGAGGCATCGCAGATCGGAAGCGCATTTGCGCTTGAGAAATCAGACTGGATATTCCCGTCGTTCAGGGAAATGGGCGTTTATATAACAATGGGGTATCCATTGTATATGCTGTTTCAGTACTGGTCCGGCGATGAAAGAGGAGTGAAATGCCCTGACGACCTGAATATTTTTCCTGTATGCGTTCCTGTCGGGACACAGATCCCTCATGCAATCGGCGCCGCGATGGGAGTGAAATACAAAAAAGACAAAAAAGCCGTTGTCTGTTATTTTGGAGACGGCGGCACATCAGAGGGCGATTTCCATGAAGGAATGAACTTTGCGGGAGTGTTTAAACTCCCCGTTGTTTTTATCTGCCAGAATAACCATTGGGCAATATCGGTCCCATTAAAAAAACAGACAGCATCAAAAACACTTGCTCAAAAGGCTTTTGCTTATGGCTTTGAAGGAATTCAGATTGACGGCAATGATGTTTTCGCTGTTTATAAGACGGTAAAAGAAGCTCTGGAAAAGGCAAAAAAAGACAACGGCCCGACTTTTATAGAATGTTTCACATACAGGATGTCGGACCACACAACAGCTGACGATGCGATAAGGTATCGCTCCAAGGAAGAGGTTGAGGCATGGAAAGCAAAAGACCCGATTCAGAGACTGAAACTGTTTATGGAGAAAAAGGGCCTCTGGAACGCAAATTATCAGAAAGATATTGAGGATAAGGCAAAGGCAGCGGTTGATGAGGCAGTAAGGAACGAAGAGGCGATAGAGCATCCTGAACCAAAGGATCTGTTCAAGTTCACTTACGAAAAAATGACATCAAGGCAGATAAGGCAAATGAAGGATTTTTGATATGCCGACACTAAATATGGTTCAGGCTATAAACCTTGCGCTCAAAGAAGAGATGCAGAGGGATAAAAATGTTGTCCTTCTCGGCGAGGACGTTGGAAAAGACGGAGGCGTGTTTCGTGTTACCGAAGGGCTTTTAGAACAGTTCGGTTCTGAGAGGGTGATGGACACGCCATTGGCTGAATCGGTAATTGCCGGAGCTGCGATAGGCATGGCACTTTATGGTTTAAAGCCGGTTGCCGAGATTCAGTTCATGGGATTTATATATCCGGCAATAGACCAGATATTCTCTCATGCATCAAGAATACGCTCGCGCTCAAGAGGAAGATTCACGTGCCCTTTAGTTGTTAGGGCGCCATATGGAGCAGGAATAAAGGCGCCTGAACTTCATTCGGAAAGCACCGAGGCTCTCTTCTGCCATATGCCCGGAATAAAAGTTGTTGTGCCGTCGTCTCCATACAGTGCAAAAGGGCTCTTGATTTCTTCAATAAGAGACCCTGACCCTGTGATATTTCTTGAATCATCAAGGCTGTACCGCTCAATAAAAGAAGATGTGCCGGAAGGAGAATATACAATTCCTCTCGGAAAGGCGCGGGTTGTTCAGGAAGGCACGGACGTTACTGTTATTGCATGGGGAAGCATGCTCCAGAGGGCATTGAAGGCAGTTGAAGGCGTTAATGCCGAGGTTATTGATCTTATGACATTAAGTCCCTTTGACGAGGAGACAATACTTAAATCGGTAAAAAAAACCGGAAGGATCATAATCGCGCATGAGGCTGTAAAAACATGTGGGTTTGGAGCAGAACTTTCAGCAACAATAGCAGAGGACGCCATGCTTCATCTTAAGGCGCCGATAATGAGGGTAACCGGCTACGACGTTGTCCTTCCTCTTCCAAAACTTGAAGACTTTTACATACCGACAGCTGCAAGGATAAAGAAGGCAATTGAAGAAGTGATGAAGTATTAAGGGCTCGCCTGCTTATTTTTACGTTTAAAATCTTTTTATGATATTGTAGTAAGTATCTCTCTGCGCAGGTGTGAATCCGGCATTTTTTATTGCCCTGATGATGTCCTCTTTTGAAACCCTGTAGCTTACGCCTGCTGATGCAACTACGTTTTCCTCTATCATTGTAGAGCCAAAATCATTTGCGCCGAATCTCAATGCAACCTCGGCGATTTTCAACCCCTGCGTTACCCACGATGCCTGGATGTTTTTAATGTTGTCAAGATATATCCTTGAGAGCGCAAGCACCCTGAGATATTCCACAGCAGTAGCCCCACACGGGGACAGTCCCGATTCTACAACTTCGCTTTGCTCAGTCCGTAAATCTGGGACAGTCCCCTTCGACTTCTGAGCTAACTCAGTATTTCCCGGCTGGAAGGTCCACGGGATGAATGCGGTGAAACCTTTTGTCCTGTCCTGAAGATTTCTTATTGCATCAAGATGTTCAATAATGTCTTCGGGCTTTTCAACGCTCCCGAACATCATTGTCGCAGTTGTCCTCATGCCGAGCCTGTGAGCCTCTTCCATTACCTTAAGCCATGATGATGATTTTATTTTTCTTGGGCTCAGTATCTCCCTCACCCTGTCAGAGAGTATCTCTGCGCCTCCGCCGGGAATGGAATCAAGCCCTGAGGATTTTAAAACCCTTAACGCTTCTCTTATCGTAAGGTCTGATTTATCGGCGATGTAGCATATTTCAGGAGGTGAAAATCCATGGACATTAATGTCAAAGCGTGATTTTATTGATTTGAGCAGATTGATGTAATACTCAATATTGAAATCAGGATGCAATCCTCCCTGAATCAATATTTGCGTGCCGCCGAGCCTTATTGTCTCTTCAATCTTTCTGAAAAGCTCATCTTCGCTCAGAACATAAGCATCCCTGTTTTCTTTATCCCTCCAGAAAGCGCAGAACGTGCATTTATTTATGCAGATGTTCGTGTAGTTTATATTCCTGTCAACAATGAATGTGCCGGTCTTTTCAGGATGAAGTTTTTCCCTTATCCCGTCTGCCTGCTGGCCGAGGTCAAGCAGATCAGAGTTTTTTAGTAATTCAAGCCCTTCACTTTTTGTTATGCGTTTATGCTTATTCATTAACTTTTAACTCTCTATAAAAACTATCCCTTTCAACAGGAATCTTTCCCGCTTTTTTAATCAGATTTTTTAACTGCTCTGCTGTCATAGCATTTCCGCTCAATGCCCCTGCCGAATGTGTAATCTTTTCCTCTATAATCGTCCCGTCAATATCATCGGCTCCGAATAAAAGCGCAAGCTGAGAGAGTTTCTCTCCAAGCATAATCCAGTAAGCCTTGATATGCGGGAAATTATCAAGCACAAGCCTGCTTATAGCGATTGTCTTAAGGTCGTCTATTCCTGATGAATATGCGCCTCCGATCTCCGTGTTCTTTGGATGATATGCAAGGGGTATGAATGCCTGAAAGCCATTTGTCTTATCCTGAAGCTCTCTTAATCTCAACAGATGGTCAACCCTCTGTCCGTAATTTTCCACATGCCCGTAAAGCATAGTTGCATTCGTCTTTATGCCTGCTTCATGTGTAGCCTCCATAACAGTAAGCCATCCTTCGCCTGAAAGTTTTTCAGGGCATAATTGATTTCTCACCGCAATATCAAAAATCTCTGCGCCTCCGCCGGGCATAGTATCAAGGCCGTGTTTTTTTAGTTCAAGGAGTGTGTCTGTAATGCTAAGACCGCTTATTTTTGAAAAATACTCTATCTCCGTTGCGGTGAATGCCTTTATGCATATTTTCGGGAATGTTTTTTTTATTTTCGAAATCATCTCAAGATAATATTCAAAAGTCCAGTCAGGATGAAGCCCGCCGGTGATATGGACTTCGGAAAAAGGAGTTGAGAGTCGCCCGAGGCGACCTGAGGCGGAAGAGTTAAAAGTTGAAAGTTTCTGAAGAATCTCATTAATGGAGAGTTCGTAGGAACCCTCCTCTCCTTTTGAACGGCTGAATGCGCAGAATTTGCAGCGGTTCACGCAGATATTTGTGGGATTGATATGGATGTTTCTTATGAAGTATGCCTTATTCCCGTTCTTCTTTTTTGCGGCATGGGATGCAAGCTTTCCAAGAGTGAATATATCGTCAGTCTCAAATAATCTTAGGGCGTCTTCTTTTGTCAGTCTTTGCCCGGACAGAATCTTATCTTTGATTTTAGAGAGCATTTCGGTTAATCAAGTAAGTTATTGGCATCCATTGCAGTCGCAGTGTGAAATCTTATCCTTTGGCTGTCAGCTGACAGCTATCAGCTTTTTCGTCTTCCTTGAAGCTTTAGCTGATAAGATATTATACTATAAACTCTTAAGTCCATTCAGGAGACGAAATTGGCTGTGAAGAAGGTTATAATCGGCACACGCGGAAGTAAGCTTGCTATATGGCAGGCTGAGTGGGTGAAATCCGAACTTTTAAAATTAAATCCCAATCTGACTGTTGAGCTTAACAAGATAAAGACAACAGGAGATAAGATTCTTGATGTGCCATTGGCAAAGGTCGGCGGAAAAGGGCTTTTTGTTAAAGAGATTGAGGAGGCGCTTCTGCGCGGCGAGGCAGACCTTGCTGTCCACAGTATGAAGGATGTGCCTACTGATTTTCCGAATGGACTTCATCTCGCTGTTATATGTAAGAGGGAAGACCCCCGCGATGCTTTCATAGCGCCAATTCAAAATTCAAAGTTTAAAATTCAAAATTTCAAAAGCCTTCCAAAAGGCGCGACTGTTGGAACGAGCAGTTTAAGGCGTTCTTGTCAGCTATTGAGCATAAGGCCTGATTTAAAGATAGAACAACTTAGGGGGAATCTTGATACAAGGCTCAGAAAACTTGATGAAGGGCAGTTTGATGCAATCATCCTTGCAGCAGCAGGAGTAAAAAGGCTTGGATGGGCTAACAGGATTACCGAGATAATCGAACCTGAGATTAGCCTCCCTGCAATAGGACAGGGCGCAATCGGAATTGAATGCAGGACTGACGATGAATTTATAAATAAGCTTATTTTCCCGTTGAATCATCCTGAGACATCTGTTTGTGTTAGAGCGGAGCGTGCATGCCTAAAGAAACTTGAAGGCGGCTGTCAGGTGCCGATTGCAGCACATGCAAGATTAATCAGCAATCAGCTCTCAGCTCTCAGCTCTCAGCCATCAGAAAAAAAAGCTGAACGCCGAAAGCTGAACGCCGAAAGCATAGTCATTGATGGCCTTGTTGGAAGTGTTTCCGGAGACAGGATTATCAAAAGCCATGTAGAAGGAACTCCCCAAGATGCCGAATCCCTCGGTCTTAAACTCGCGGAAGATTTACTTTCAAAAGGAGCAAAAGAGATTCTTGACGAGGTCTACGGCAAAGACATCAGGCCTGTTAACGGCGAGATAGCAAGTTAAATTACTTCTCAGCAATACTCATAAACTAAAATAACTGTCCTTTTTCTATCTTCTTCCTTATCCTCTTAGCCCTTTGAGGCATTGCTTTGTGGAAGAATTCCATTTGCGCTTCAAGCCACTGCATTTTGAACTTTACCGGCTTTTTCCTGTAAGCCCTGATTTCTTCCATGGTTCTATAATATAGAAGAGGCTTATCTGATTTATTGTGAACTTCGTCCATATCAACTAGTTGTTTTATTGCTTTTTTGTCATTGCGAGCAGAGCGTGGCAATCTCTTATTTTTAGATTGCTTCGTCATTTCATTCCTCGCAATGACATTAACCTATTTTGCAACAATCCTCAAAAACTTCCTTTTCCCTGCCTTGAAAAGATAATCACCTTTTTTGAGTTTTGCATCAGGGTTATCGCACTTCTTGTCGTCGATTGTAACTCCGCCCTGCTTTATAAGCCTCATTGCCTCGCCTGTGCTTGAGACAATGCCGGAGAGTTTCATAATCTTCGGCACCCACATCTCATCCTCTTCCCACTTTAGCTCAAAAACAGGAACCTCATCAGGCAGGCCTTTGTCCTTGAAAATATGCCCGAATTCTTCTTTGGCCTTCAAGGCGGCATCCTTGCCCCAGTATCTTTCAACAATTTCCAGTGCAAGATTTTCCTTTGCTGTCTTTGGATGGACTGCTCCTTTTTCGATTCCTTTTTTAAGTGCGCTGAATTCATCAATTGATATATGGCTCAGAAGTTCATAGTACCTGAGCATAAGAGTATCGTTTATTGACATCACCTTTCCGAATATATCTTTCGGAGGCTCAGTAATGCCAATGTAATTCCCGAGGCTCTTTGACATCTTGTTGACGCCATCAAGTCCTTCAAGCAATGGCATAAGGACAACAGCCTGCTCTTCAACCCCCATTTTCCTCTGCAAAGTTCTTCCCATCAGAATATTAAATTTCTGGTCAGTGCCTCCAAGCTCAACATCTGCCTTAAGATGTACAGAATCATACGCCTGAAATAATGGATAGTAAAATTCAAGTATTGATATGTCCTGCTGGTTTTCAAAGCGCTTTTTGAAGTCTTCTCTTTCAAGCATCCTTGCAACTGTCTGCATGGAGCCAAGCCTCACAATTTCCATAGCATCCATCTTTGAGAGCCATTCGCTGTTGAACATTACCTTTGTCTTCTTAGAATCCAGTATCTTGAATATCTGCTCTTTGTAAGTCCCGGCATTTGTTAAGACTTCTTCCTTTGTCAGCGGCTTCCGCAACTCTGACCTTCCTGTCGGGTCGCCAATCATTCCCGTGAAATCACCAATCAGGAACAATATCTCATGCCCCAGTTCCTGAAACTGCCGCATCTTTTCAAGAAGGACTGTGTGTCCAAGATGAATGTCAGGCGCAGTTGGGTCAAATCCTGCCTTTATCTTTAAAGGCGTATTATCTTTAGCAGACTTCTCTAATTTGGCAAGAAGCTCTTTTTCGCTGATAACCTCAACAGCCCCTCTTTTGATTACCTCAAGCTGTTTCTTAGGCGTAATCATAGGAATTATGATAACCCCTTAAGGCGGCAGTAGTCAATTCGTATCCTTGACTTTATTCCTGCTAAAAAGATATACTTTTCGTCTGGAGAAAAACAATGGGCACATATACTACATACCATCCTCACAAGATTAAAAGGAAACGAACACACGGCTTCCTTGAGCGCATGAGTTCAAAGGGAGGACGCAAGGTCATTCAAAGAAGAAGGGCCAAGGGCCGGAAGAAACTGGCCGTTTAATCTTTGATTCCTTATCGCAGACAGGGCTTTACACCGATGAACCTAATTAATAATGTGAGTAGGCTCTGATTCTTGCAATCGAAAAGTGCATGATGGGAGACACAATTAGAAATATCTTATTAGGGTTGATAAGACTCTATAAGTATGCTTTATCACCGTTACTGCCGGCAAGCTGTAGATTCGTGCCTACGTGCTCTGAGTATTCCGCAGAGGCGATAGAAAAATACGGCGCGTTAAGAGGCAGCTATCTCTCAATTAGGAGGATACTCAGGTGTCATCCGTTTCACAGCGGCGGCTATGACCCTGTAAGGTAAATAGAATAATGGGAACAGATAAAAGAACACTGATAGCTATAATCCTTTCAATAATCATCCTTTTGGGGTATCAGTTTTTATTTCCTGCGCCTCAACAAGAACAGCCGGTAACCAGCCAGCCAAAAGAGGAAAAGAAAGAAGGTAAACCTCAGGAGACTGCCAAGCCTGTTCCAGTTCCTGTTTCAAAACCGGCTGCAGCGCCCGCAGACGAAAAAGAAATCAAGATTGAAACGAGTCTTTATTCCGCAACGCTCTCTTCAATAGGCGGAACAGTAAAAAAATGGGAATTAAAAAAGTATAGAGATAAAGAAGGGCTGTCTGTGGTCCTTCAGCAGGGACAAAGCATTTATCAGCCTCTCAGCATAGGGTCCCAGAATAATTTTAATCTTGCAAAGGTGAATTTTAGAACCTCAGGCAGAGACCTGAAACTTGATGAAAGCACAAATACAGGCGCGATTGTTTTCGAATATGCGACCTCCGAATATTCAATAAGAAGAACCTTAACTTTTTATAACGACAGCTACAAGGTTGACCTTAAAGACGAAGTTGTGGGATTGCCTGAATACTGGATAACCACGGGCACCGACTTCGGCATCTATGACAAAAAGGACGCGTCAGTGCATCTCGGGCCTGTTCTCCTAAAAGATGCTGATAAAATAGAATTTGACGCAAAAAAACTAAGCGAGCCTAAAAGCCATCAGGGCAGGCTGAAATGGATTGCGCAGGAAGATAAATATTTCTTTTCAGCTATTGTGCCCGTAACACAGATGGATGAGGCAAAGGCTTGGAATGTTCAGGATGCGTCTGTTATCGCATTCAAGGGAAAATCCGGCATTAATAATTTTATTGTTTATGCCGGGCCCAAAGAACACGACAACCTCAAAAAATTAGATGTCGGGCTTGAGCACATCATTGATTTCGGCTTCTTCTCCATCATATCAAGGCCGCTGTTCTGGCTTATGAAATTCTTTCATAACTTCATGGGGAATTACGGATGGGCCATAGTGCTTTTGACAATAGTCACCAGAATTCCATTCATTCCGCTTCTAAATAAAAGCCAGGCATCAATGAGAAAGATGCAGGATATACAGCCCAAAATGGCTGAGATAAAAGAGAAATACAAGAAAGACCCGCAGAGGATACAGAAGGAAACAATGGAGCTTTACAAAAAGCATAAGGTAAATCCGCTCGGGGGGTGTCTGCCGATGCTCCTCCAGATTCCGGTGTTCTTTGCGCTTTATAAGATACTTTCGGTTGCCATTGAATTAAGAGGCGCACCGTTTATTCTCTGGATAACAGACCTTGCAGGCCCGGACACGCTTTTCGGGCACATTCCTTCGTGGTTCCCTTTGATTGGAGGTTTCGCTGTCGGTCCACTGCCGATTGCCATGGGGATTACAATGGTCATCCAGCAGAAGATGACGCCGTCGTCAGCCGACCCTGCCCAGCAGAAGATGATGATGCTCATGCCGATTATATTTACATTCATGTTTCTTAACTTTGCATCAGGGCTTGTGCTTTACTGGCTGGTGAACAACCTGCTTTCAATTGCCCAGCAGTTTTATGTGAACAGGAAACTTGCAAAAGAAAAAGCGTAGTGCCTAAGCTCATGGGGAGCACAGCAGGAGTCTTGCCAATTAATTTTTTTAACGTCTGTGGCACTCGTTCATGTGCACACAATGGTTCGATATAATGGCAAGGGATGTCTCCATTATTGGTTTAAAATACCTCCCCTAACTTTAATTGGAGACTCGCTCATGTTATATTTTTTAACCACGCCATTTCCATCAAAAAGGATTGTAAGTTCTTTTTTTGTCCCACTTGAACCAGCTGCAAATATGTTAACAATAGGAATGAAATTTGTGGCATCTGCACTCATTTTTGAAAGCACATATTTCCATATTTCCAGACCACCATCGGTGTAAGAGGTTTGGATCGGGGAACCAAACATATCTTTCACCTCTGCTTTTGTCGTTTTACCTACTGTTAATTTAGCATTAACTGACGACTCAGATTCTTCTCTGAGACTATCATTCCCAACAGTAGCACATCCTTGTGCAATAAGCATTATAAATATTATAGAGATATATGCGAAAATCATTTTGTTTCTTTTCATCTTTACCTCCTTTAATATTGGTGTATTTTTGTTATTGTTGTCGAACAATTACTATGCGAACTGTCGTGTTTTTCCCTAAATAATGTCTAAACTATAACATACCTAAAAGATTTTTCAAATGAAAAATCACGTAAAATCAATTGCATGGTATTTCCACTATGTTGTATTTTTCTAAGTTATACTATTAATTATGATTCCTGATGACACAATAGCCGCCATTTCTACCCCTGCCGGAGAAGGCGGAATAGGCATTGTCAGGCTAAGCGGAAAAGACGCAATAAAAATTGCAGACAGGCTGTTTCATTCCCCGAAAGGCAAAGCCCTCTCTGATTCAGCCTCGCACAGAATAATCTACGGCTTTATAAAAGACACTTCAACAAATGAGACCGTGGATGAGGCGCTTGTCTCAATAATGCGCTCGCCAAATACCTACACGAGAGAAGATGTTGTTGAGATAAACTGCCACGGCGGGATGTCGCCTCTGAAAGATGTGCTTGAGCTTGCAGTTAAAAACGGGGCGCGGCTTGCCGAACCCGGAGAGTTCACAAAAAGGGCCTTCTTAAACGGGAGGCTTGACCTGAGTGAGGCAGAGGCAGTGCTGGACCTCATAAGGGCCAAGACAGATGAGTCGCGCAGAATCGCCCTTGAACAGCTCCGAGGCAGGCTCTCTGAAAAGATTCTGAATCTCAGAGAACAGATTACAAAGATATGCGTCTTTATTGAGGCTTACATAGATTTTCCTGAAGAGGACATAGAGCTTGCATCGAAGAAGGAGATCATTGAATCAGCAGCGGCAATCCTGAAAGAGCTTGAGTCGCTTCTAAAAAGTTACGACGAAGGCAGATTTTTCAGAGAAGGGCTTGCAGCGGCAATCGTTGGAAAGCCTAATGTCGGGAAATCTTCTCTCCTTAATGCGCTTCTACAGAGAGACAGGGCGATTGTCACAGACACCCCCGGCACAACAAGGGATACAATTGAAGAATATCTGAATATCAACGGCCTGCCGCTTCGCATAATTGACACAGCAGGAATAAGAGAATCGCATGACATGGCAGAAAAAGAAGGAGTTAAAAGAAGCATCAGGGCCATGGAAGATGCGGATTTAGTCATGGCTGTTATTGACGGCAGCGAGCCCCTGAAAGATGAAGACATTGAGGTGCTCGGAAAGACAAAAGGTAAAAACACGATAATAGTTATCAATAAATCTGACTTAATAAGAGCGGAAGTGCTGAAGAGTGTTGCTGATAGGTTCACTAATAAGGTGTCATTCCCGCTTGTCGGGAATCCTTCTGAAGAAAGACTCAGGGCAAGCCGGAGTGACAAATCGGGTAGTAATTCTGCACTCAGTTCTTACTCTTCACGCGTGATAAATATCTCTGCGGCAAAAGGAGATGGAATAGAAGAACTGAAAGAAATTATATTCCAGTCCTCGGTTAAAAACTGGAAAAAGCAGAGAGAAGGCGTTATAGTTACGAACCTCAGGCATAAGATTGCAATTCAGGCCGCTTATGATTCTCTGAAGAATGCTCTGGAGGCAATTGAAACTGACAAGCCGCTTGAGATAATTGCAATTGAATTCAGAGATGCGCTTGACAGGCTCGGAGAGATTGTGGGCGCTGTAACAACGGACGATATATTGAACAGGATATTCAGCGATTTCTGCATCGGGAAATAAGAGTTGCTAAAATGCTATGCCCTTGGTGGACTGTGTCTGCCTTTCGGTAATATTAAACTACCTCTATTAAATGCAGCCGTTAGTATTATAGATTAATTTCTTACAATCTCTCGTGCGGGGCTATCCGCTCCATTTCATTGCGACTTCAGCCCCTATTCTGACAGACCCGTGAATTTTACCTCAATCCAACCACAGCCCACTTTACGAAGTTTGCAATCGCTAAAATCTAAGGCGCTGCCGACATTGCGGCTTTTTTGATGGAACTTTGAAGGTATTCTTTTAACTTGGAAGACACCAGCCATTTAATCCCAAATTTCTCAGCCCATTTTATTATCCCCTGGTCTGCTGTTACAAGCAGCGCATCAAGCTCCCGGGCAAGCAGAATGAGGTCCACATCCTCCTTGCTGTCAATAATCCCTTCCCTTAAAGCCTCTCTGTATTTTCTCCTCATGTCCTTAACAGTCTCTTCTTCGCCTGCTTTTGAAACACCCCTTACAGCTTTCTCTGCAACTCTGAGACCCTTATTAATCCTCTCTCTCATGTCTTCTATCAATTCATAGAGCAGAAATGCAGGGCATGTAAGCTCATGTTTCCTGGGAGGTTTTTGCTGAAGAACCACGAGCAGGTCTCCTGATATTTTTTCAGGTTCTATGAAATTAAGGAGCTCCTCAAATATGGATGGCGGCATAAAGAACTCGAGGTGAGGAATCTGGGATGCTAAAAACAGGAAGCTTTCAAGCGCCTCTGTAGGTGTCCTGCCAAAGCTCTCGCGAACTTCCGGATTTACAAAAAGGCTTGTATCTAAAACTACCGCTGTCTTGTTAAATTTTTCCTGACCCATGAAGTTTGAACGTATATGTATTCCAGTTATTGCAGCTCGGGCACCTGCCGGACCAGTCCTGCGATGAGTAGCCGCAGGCTGAACACCAGTAAGGAAGCCGGAACGCTATTTTCATATCCACAGCTTTTTTGAATTCCACTGCTGCCTTGTCGCATTGATTGCGCCTGAGATAGAGGTCGCCCATTATCTGATAAAGTTCAGGCGACGCCATCCCGCTTGCATCAACGTAAGAAAATGTCTCAAATGCATCGTCTATCATCTCAAGCCTGAAATAAAGCTTCCCAAGCAGAAATCTCAGCGCATGGTTCTGAGGCTTCTTTGACAGGCTGTTGACATAAAGCCTTATGAGCCTTGCAGGTTCTCCAATGCTTATAAGCAAATCTTCAAGCCTTGCAAGAACTATCAGGGACGCTGTCTGCTCATAGCTCTTTTCAAGAAAGTCAACGGCATCCTCTGACTCGCCTTCCCTGAGCATTACCTCGGCAAGCCCTATGTACGACGGCACAAAATCCGCATCCAGCCTGAGCAGTGTCTTGAACAGTTTCTTTGCCTTTTCAATATCCCCGCGTTCAAGGCTGTAGCGGCCGTATTCATACTTATACCCAAGGAGGTTCATCTGCTCCCTCTGCCGGTCTTTTTCCGTATGCTCATGTTTCAATATCGTCTTCTGCACTTCAACAAGCTCGTCCCATTTTTCATCCCTTTCGAGAATAGCCCTCTTTTTGTAGAGAGCGCTGAGGTTATCGGTATCTATGTCAAGGATTTTCTCTATGTAATTCAGCGCCTCTGCCCACCTTCCAGTTTTTTCCATCAGGTTTTCAAGAGAGAAAAGCACCTCGGGGTTCTGCTGGTTGGAAGCAAAGGCCTTGTTATAAAAGCTTGTTGCCTTCTGATATTCCTCTTCGGCAGATGCGATGTCGCCAAGCCTGAGCAGCGCGTCAAGATGTTTCGGCTCTTCTGCAAGGATGCCTTCAAGCGATTCCCTTGCTTCATCCTCATTATGCGCAAGAAGTGCATTCAGCGCCTTTGAATACATCTCCTGAACCCTTGCCTCTTTTTTCTGTTTGCGCTGATACTGAAGGTTATCTATAAAGCGTTTTGTGTCTCTTATAGTAAAGACAACGAGCATCGCAAGCGCGCCTGCGACACAAGAAAAGAGTATCAGTGCTATCTTGGAAGTCTCATACGCATCGCCAAAAGGTATTTTGATTGTTGTGATTTCCTGGTTAACATATGCCAATCCCCCAAGCCCGGCAAGAAAAAGTATGAATATAAATATTGCGATCTTACCCATTGTCAGTTATGGCCCTTTCCCTCAACATGTATTCTCGGCGCATCAAGCCAGAGTTTTTCAAGCTGATAGTAGGCCCTTGTTTCTTCTTCAAACACATGAACAATGATATCTCCGTAGTCCATTAACACCCAGTGGCTGTAATTCAGCCCTTCAATTCCGGCAGGACGGATACTTTTTTTTGCAAAGTTCTCTTCTATTGCCCCAGCAATTGCCCTGACCTGAGTTGTGCTTTCTCCTGAACAGATAATGAAATAATCTGCAATAATGGACACGCCCTTCAACTCGAGGACAAGCACATCCACGGCTTTCTTTTCCATTGCTATCTTCGCTGCTGCAAGGGCTTTGGCTTTACTTTTTATTAAAGGATTATCCTCCTTAGCTTTTATAAATCTTATGAGTAATTATATAGGATTCAACTTCTTCTGGCAATAGGTATTTTATGCTTTTCCCGCGCTTTATCAGCTTTCTGATGCCGGTTGCCGATGTCTCAACAGGCGTGATATGCAGCATTATTAGGTCCCTGCCGCTCTTTAGTTTTGTTTTGCAGGTTTGCAGTTTTGCATCATCAAGCTTTTTAAGAATGCCTCTATTTATCCTCAAATATGGTGAAGAGGCAAGGCCTGCGAATTTAATAGCCGGCCTTGAGACAACTATAAAATCCGCCAGGCTGACAAGCCTCTCAGGCTGCCACCAGTTAGGAATGTCAATAAAAGCATCAATGCCTGCTATAAAGTAAAGCCTTGCGCCGGGATAAATGCAGCGCAGCTTTTCAATGGTATCTACGGAATAAGATTTATCTTTCTTTTTATATTCAATATCAGAAACAGCAAGGGAGCGGTTTTTAGATATGGCAAGCTTTACCATCTTATATCTGTGTTTTGCGTCTGCAAGCTCTTTATCCTTAAGCGGAGGGTTGCCTGACGGCACAAAGATAATCCTGTCAAGACCGAGTTTTTCCTTCACCTCTTCTGCGGCTTTGAGATGCCCGTAGTGAATTGGATTAAATGTCCCGCCGAATATGCCCAGTTTCATATCTTGATTCTGCTCCGAAATAAGATTTGCAGTTACATTATTATGCAAAGGAGTGTATTGTCAAGGCAGTTGGTTAGTGGTAACTCTGCTCTGGTTTTATGCCGATTGATTCAAGCCATTCTGTTATTGTCTTTTTCATTGCGCCTGCATTCAGTGCAAACCATTTCTTTTTGTGTTTAGGAAAAGCGGAAAGAGCCTTTTTGAACCTGCTGAATGAATCCGGGCTGTTGAGAGCGGCTGAAAGTGCATCGTGCGGGCTGAGTTCATCAATCCCCTCCGTGAATTTTTTCATGAGAGCATATACTTCCTTAGACTCGCGCTCCGGGATTCTGACATATCTTTGCTTTTCAGAGAATATTCTTATTGCAAACTCCACTTCATCCTCAATCCACTCAGGCATGTCATACGCTTCAAGCGAGGATTCATCAATCAGTTCATCGCCTCTATAAAGACTGCTATTTGCTCCTTCAAGCGCATCAACGGAGATTGTCTTAATCTCTCCTGTCTCAAGGTCAAGAAAGTAGTCAAATGCATCCCTTGAGACATCCTCCATTGCCTTCTGAATTTCATTGAAATCTATTTTTAGAAGTTTCACCTACTCTCTAATCTGTCCATCCCCAAGCACTATAAACTTCGTGCATGTGAGTTCTTCAAGCCCCATCGGCCCCCTTGCATGAATCTTGTCAGTTGATATCCCTATCTCAGCGCCGAGGCCGAACTGATACCCGTCATTCAATCTCGTGGATGCATTAACGAAAACAGCGGATGAATCAACCTCACGCAGGAAGCGCATCGCCTTCTCATAATTCTCCGTAACAATAGCGTCGGAATGCGCAGAGCCGTATTTTGCGATGTGCTCTATTGCCTCATCCATATCCCTGACAACCTTCACATTCAGGATGAGGTCCAGATACTCCATATAAAAATCATCTTCTTTCACGGCAGCGATGGACTTATCTGTCTTCCTTGTCTCAGGACATCCCTTAAGAGCAACCCTTGCATCTTTAAACCTCTTAATCATTGAAGGGAGGAATGCCTTTGCGATCTTTTTGTCAATGAGCATTGTCTCCATCGCATTGCAAGTGCCGGGCCTCTGGACTTTTGCATTAAAGCATATATCCTCAGCCATTTTAAGGTCAGCGTCCCTGTCAACAAACACATGGCATACGCCCTTATAATGTTTAAGCACCGGGATTCTTGAATTTGCCGTGACTGTTCTTATCAGCCCTTCGCCCCCGCGCGGGATTATGAGGTCAATAAGCCCCTCAAGCTTAAGCATCTCCATAACTGCTTCTCTTTCAGGTATATCAATAAATGTTATTGCGTTTTCATTAAGCCCTTTGCTCTTTGCCGCATCCCTCAGTATCTTCACAATCGCCTTATTGGAGTTTATTGCCTCAGAGCCTCCGCGCAGAATTACCGCATTCCCTGCCTTTAGGCAAAGGCTCGTTGCATCTGCAGTAACGTTGGGCCTTGATTCATAGATGATCCCTATCACTCCGATAGGAACGCGCATCTTCCCGACAACCATCCCGTTGGGCCTCTGCCACATCTTTATCACTTCTCCTACAGGGTCCGGAAGCGCTGCAACCTCAATCAATCCCTGAGCCATCTCATTTATGCGCTTGTCATTCAGGGCAAGCCTGTCTATCATTGCCTTTGAAAGCCCTTTCTTTTCCGCAAAGGCAATATCTTTTTTGTTTTCTTTTATTAGTTCTGCTTTGCGTTTTTTAAGGGCAGCGGCCATCTTTAAAAGCGCATTGTTCTTTTCTTTAGAGGACGCCTTTGCAAGATGCCTCGCGCCTTCTTTGGCCGCCGTAGCCTTTTTTAGAACATAAGCCTTAATATCCATCTTTCCCCCGCAATCTAATAATGCAATTTCAGAAAATTTCTGAGAAGGTCTTTCCCGACTTTTGTAAGTATCGATTCAGGATGAAACTGCACGCCTTCCACTATAAATTCCTTATGCCTCACTCCCATTATCTCATCCTGATCAGTCCATGCGGTAATCTCAAGGCAATCAGGCAGTGTCTCTTTTTTAATTATCAGCGAATGATACCGCGTTGCCTCAAATGGGCTTGGAATACCTTTGAAAATTGTTTTCCCGTCATGATGTATCATGGACGTTTTTCCATGCATGAGCCTCGGCGCCCTTATTATGTCTCCGCCGAATGCAGCGCCGATTGCCTGATGCCCAAGACACACGCCGAGAATAGGAATCTTGCCTGCAAAGTATTTTATGACATCAACAGAAACTCCCGCCTCTTTAGGAGTGCACGGCCCCGGAGAAATAACAATCTTTTCAGGTTTTAATTCTTCAATATCTTTTATCGTAACCCTGTCATTCCTGAAAACCTTTATATCCTCTCCAATTTCCCCGAGATGCTGGACGAGGTTATAGGTAAAGGAATCATAATTATCAATCATTAATAGCATAAACTTCCTCTTGGTGAAAGCCGGATATGATATTTGAGCGGTTTTATTTTGTCCCGATAATAATCGGGAAGGGCGATAGACCGAGAATGAGCGAAGATATTATACCCGGCTTTAATATGCATACCTTAACCCAGCCCTCTCTCCGCCATATCCACTGCCTTCATCATCCCCATTGCCTTGTTCACTGTCTCAGTGTATTCCCTCTCAGGCACTGAATCAGCAACAATCCCTGCGCCTGCCTGAACATAAACCTTCCCGTCTTTTATTATAAGCGTTCTTATCGTAATGCATGTATCCATATTCCCTGAATAACTGAAATATCCCACAGAGCCGGCATAAGGCCCTCTTTTAATCGGTTCAAGTTCATCTATAATCTCCATAGCCCGAACCTTCGGAGCGCCTGTAACAGTGCCAGCCGGAAAACATGCCCGGAGCACATCAAACGCATCAAGTCCTTTCTCAAGGTCTCCTTCAACATTAGACACCATATGCATCACATGGCTGTATCTTTCAACAGCCATCAACTCTGTCACATTAACAGAACCTTTCTCTGCAACCCTGCCGACATCATTCCTTCCGAGGTCAACAAGCATTATATGCTCTGCCATTTCCTTTGGGTCTTTTTTAAGTTCTTCTTCGAGAGCCTTATCGTCTGCCTCTGTTTCGCCCCTTCTCCTTGTGCCTGCAATAGGCCTCAGGACAATTTTCTTATCCTCAACCCTGACAAGTATCTCAGGAGATGAGCCGACAATCTCCGTGTCTCCTGTGTCAATGTAATACATGTAAGGAGACGGATTTACCACACGCAGCGCCCTGTAAACATCAAAAGGCTCAACATCAGATTTTCTCTCAAACCTCTGCGAGAGCACAACCTGAAATATATCGCCTGCCGCAATATATTCTTTTGACTTAAGCACAGCCTCCTCAAAAGCCTCTTTCGTCTTAAAACTTGACGTGAATTTCTGTTTTATATTTTTGCCCCTTGAACCCTTGACCCCTCGAACCCTTGAACTCTTCAACTTATCTGTTATTGCATCTATCTTCTCCACTGCTTCTTTATACGCCTTTGCAGGGCTTTTTCCGTCTATATACGCATTAGAGACAATCTTTATCTTCTGCTTAAGACTGTCAAATATGAGCATTGTGTCAGCAAGCATAAAGAACATATCAGGCAGATCAATGCCGGGTTTTTTGCTGTCAGGAACCCGCTCAAAAAATCTTACCATGTCATAGCCCATATATCCGACCAAGCCGCCTGAAAATCTCGGAAGCCCCGGGACATCAACAGGCTTGTAAAGAGCTATCTCTTTTTTAAGCACATCCACAGGGTCATCTGCCTCAAATACAACCGGCTTTCTGCCTCTTTCTCGTATCTCTATCTTCTTTCCCCGGCCCTTTATAACCTTTGACGGATTTGTTCCGAGGAAGGAATATCTTGCCCATTTTTCTCCTCCGACAACACTCTCAAGAAGGAAGGAAGGGCTTTTGCCAATCTTCAAAAATGCAGAGACAGGGGTATCAAAATCAGCAAGGATTTCCCTATAGACAGGGATGAGATTTCCCTTTCCGTATAGAGACTTAAACTCTTTAAGGTCAGGATACAGCATATTGACAAACAAGCCCTTTTTTCATTATTCTTGATAGTATACATCAGGAATCAGTTAGAAGTTAAGAGCAGCTTCAAAGTTCAAAGTTAAGAGTTAAACGTTGAAAGTTTCAGATGTAACTCTTAACTCTTTTTATGCGGGAATAGCTCAGTGGTAGAGCACAACCTTGCCAAGGTTGGGGTCGCGGGTTCGAGCCCCGTTTCCCGCTCCATATTAGTCAGGAGTATTTAGTTCGCAGTCAGGAGCTTTACTCGCAACTCTTAACTCTGAACTCCGAACTTCAAGATGGCGGCGTACCCAAGTGGCTAAGGGGGAGGTCTGCAAAACCTTTATGCAGCGGTTCAAATCCGCTCGCCGCCTCCAAAATTTTCTGCATTCTTCGCTCTCATTTAAATTTATCACTTGAAATTCTCGGTTGATATGAGATAATAAATACCATGCGGGCCAAGGCAACTCCATTTTGTCTGCTTCTGTGCATTGTGCTTCTATCATCAGGCTGTGCGAGCGTCTTGTTAACAGGCGCAAGCGGCGGTGTTGCATATACGGTTACAAATGTCGCATATAAGACTGTGACTTTCTCATTTGAACAGGTAGAAGGCGCAGTACATGCAGCTTTGAAAAGGATGGGGATAAAAGAGGCAGGAAAGAAAAAAATAGAAAACGGCGTGGAGATTTCAGCAACAACCGCTAGATTGAAGATTTATATAGAGCTTGAAAGAATTACGGGCAAGACAACAAAGATAAGCGTTAATGCGAAGAAAAATGTTGTTTTGAAAGACAGTGCAACAGCGACAGAGATAATAGAGCAGATTGAAATGATACTGGAAGGAAGAAAGTGAGATTCGGCGAACTTGTGCGGTTGTTAGAATCAAATGGCTTTCGAATTGTTAAAGAAAAAGGGTCAATAAGATATTATGGGAAATCCGGATGGGACAAGTTGGTTAGGGTGGATTTTCACGGCTCAAAAGAGGTTCCTACAGGAACTTGCTATGCTATACTAAAAGCAGCAGGCATAAAGAAGTAGAAGCATCGGGGGTGTAAAATGATTGAATTAGAGTATTCATTGGTGATTGAGGCTACAGATGAGCCTGACTATTTTGGATTTTATTCTCCGGATTTAGAGGGTTTCACGGGCATAGGGCATTCTATTGAAGACTGCCTTTATAAAGCAAAATGGGGAATGGGAGAACACATTAATCTATTAAAAGAAAAAGGACTGCCTGTCCCTCCCAAAAATCCGAATCCGAAAATCATTATCCAGAACCAGCAAGAATTAGCGGTTGCTTAAATTTATGTTTTGAAATTGGTCTAAATTCGATTGCTACTTCCAAATTTCTTACAGGATTTATAGTTAAGTTTTTACAGGGGAATAAATGGGCAAAAGTATTTTCTTAATTGCATTACTGACGTTCGGCTTGTTGTCCACAGTTTATGGGGAAAAACCAAAAGATGAATGGGATATTGCAGATTTGCAAACTAAACGCCTTGCACCTACAGCACTTTCTGAACTTCCTAAAAATATAATACGTGAACTTCAAATGCGCGGATGTACAATCCCACAAACGTATGATAATCCTAAGCCGCATAATGTCATTCATGGAGAATTTGCCAAAAAGGGGCGGTCCGATTGGGCCATATTGTGTTCCAAGAATATGGTATCAGTCATTCTAATATTTTGGGGTGGCGCTGAAAAAAATGTATCTGAAATTGCAGAAATGCCTGACAAGACGTTTTTGCAAGGGATTGGTGGTGGGAAAATCGGTTATTCTCGTGCAATCACTGTTGTTGGAAAAAAATTCATTATGGATCATTATAAAGTATACGGGGGTCTTAAACCGCCACCAATCGATCATGAGGGCATAGACGATGCCTTTATAGAAAAAGGATCTTCTGTTCATTATTACTATAGAGGGAATTGGTTAGAACTAACAGGCGCAGACTAACTTTTAAGCCTTATCTTATCACCTCAACCCCCATATACTCCCTCAGCGCCTCCGGAATCACAACGCTTCCGTCTTTCTGCTGTAAGTTTTCAAGGATGGCGACGACAGTTCTTCCGATTGCAAGCGCAGAGCCGTTTAGCGTGTGAACAAATTCCGTTCCTTTCTTTCCTTCACGCTTGAATCTGATATTCGCCCTTCTTGCCTGAAAATCCTCAAAATTTGAGCATGAAGAAATCTCCCTGTATTTCTGCTGGCCCGGAAGCCAGACCTCAATGTCATAAGTCTTTGCCGCTGAAAAACCAAGGTCTCCTGTACACAGGGCAATTACCCTATATGGCAGGCCGAGCCTTTGAAGGATGTCCTCCGCATCATTGGTAAGCTTCTCGAGTTCACTGTATGAATCTTCGGGCTTCACGAATTTTACAATCTCAACTTTATTGAACTGGTGCTGTCTTATTAGTCCTCTTGTGTCTTTTCCGTATGAGCCTGCCTCGCGCCTGAAGCACGGAGTGTATGCGGTGTAGTAGATAGGCAGATCGCTCTCGTTCAAAATTTCATCTCTGTGAATGTTTGTCACAGGGACCTCTGCGGTCGGAATGAGATAGAACTCAGGGTCTGCTGTTTTGAACAGTTCCATCTCAAATTTAGGAAGCTGTCCTGTGCCTGTCATGGATTCGCGGTTAACAAGCAATGGCGGCAATATTTCCTTGTATCCTTTAGATGTGTTCAGGTCAAGCATGAAGTTCATCAGCGCCCTTTCAAGTTTTGCGCCCATGCCTTTCATCAATGAAAATCTTGCGCCCGCAATCTTTGATGCCCTGTCAAAGTCTATAATGTCAAGCATCGCTGCAAGGTCCCAGTGATTCAATGGAGGGAAATCAAATTCTTTCGTAGCGCCCCATTTTCGTATCTCAACATTCCCTGCCTCGTCTTTTCCTGCGGGGACTGATTCGTGAGGGATGTTTGGGATATTTAGTAAAAACAGTCCTGTTTTTTCATCAATACCACGTAGAATTTCATCTATTTCTTTAATTCTATCAGAGACTCTTCTCATTTCTGACTTTTGTTTTTGTATATCTATACCAAAGACATATTCAGATCCAACAGCCCCCATTTCAGCCTCAGTTGTTGTTTTTTGATTTTTTAATTTCCCAATCTGTTCAGAGACAATATTTCTTTTGTTGCGCAACTCTTCAGATTCTTTTAATAATGCGAGTCTTTGAGCTTCGAGCGATAAAAACTCTGAAAGATCAAATCCATACCCCCGTTTTTCAAGCATCGCTTTTAGAATATCAATATTCCCTCTTATAAATCGTGCATCAAGCATACATTCTCCTCGCAATGACAGTGTCTGATTATTGTGTATAATATATCGTAATGAGACATAAAAGTGAAGCGGTGATTTTCCTGAGATTCTTTTTAGAAAATATTTTTTATTCAAAGGCTAAAAAAATCTTGACAAAAATTTCATGTTGCTGTAATTTATTTAGCTTAAGAGAGCAATGAAGCTCTTTAGATTAAAATCTGACATGGAGGTAGAGGGTTGCATGCTTTAGGTAAACATTTATTAGTGGAGCTTAAGGATTGTAATCCTGAAATTCTCAAAAGCCTCGACAAGGTAAGGAATGCAATGGTCTCAGCGGCAAAAAAGGCCAAGGCAACCATCATTGATGTATCCTTCCACGAATTCAGTCCATTTGGAATAAGCGGCATGGTAGTTATAGCTGAATCTCATCTCTCCATCCACACATGGCCGGAATACGGGTATGCGGCTGTGGATATTTTTACCTGCGGCGATATTATTAAACCCGAAGTTGCCGCTCAGTTTCTGATTGAAAAGTTCGGATGCAAAAATCCGTCTGTTGTTGAGATGAAGCGCGGGATTCTCTCTCACTCGGGAGAAAAGCTGCCGTATAAGGTGAATTCTCCCGAACTGACTCTTGTCGCAGGCTGCAGGACTGCGTAACAAAAAGTTAGAAGTTTAAAATTAAAAGTGGAAAATTGAAAACCTCTGATTTTTAACTCCCAATATATTCATCTCTTCTACTTCAACTCCCATGTCTTTGCATATTTCAGAAAAGTGTAATAGCTGTAAAGCACTGCAAGCACCAAACCGTATCTGCCGTCCAGAAACCCTAACCTGAAAAAAAACATCTTTATGAATGTAAACGGCGGACGAATAAGAAAGTCCAGCGCATTAGGCGTGACTCCGGTTTTTTTAAGTTCCTTTGCCGCAAGCGTGGAATAGCTATCCAACCGCTTTAAATAATCAGAAACAGAATTATACGTATAATGGACAAGTGGATTTTTAAGGTACGATACGCTCCCATTGACAACTACCTTCTCGTGCACTTCCCTGTCCTCAACACGGCCTGCATTTTTCCTGAACAGCCTTAATGTATAATCAGGACTCCATCCTCCATGCCTGATCCATCTGCCCATAAAAAAATTTTTCCTCGGCACATAAAAACCGTCATGCCTATTTTCTTCTATTGCATTTATAATCTCTGCCTTCAATTCAGGCGTAAATCTTTCGTCGGCGTCAAGTATAAAAACCCACGGATCTGCGGCAAGGTCAACCGCCGCCTGCTTTTGCCTTGCATATCCTTCCCACTCTTTCCGGAATACTTTATCCGTGTATTTCCTGCAGATTTCAACAGTCCTGTCCGAACTGAACGAATCAATGACAACAATTTCAGCGGCATCCTTTACGCTGTCAAGCGCGGCTTCAATATTTGCCTCTTCATTTTTTGTTACGATTACAATTGAGACAGGTATCAATATCTTCCTCCTGTCAACAGGGCATTGATGGAGCCTATGGCGACCTTTGTCTGGAGTTTTACAGGTATCCGCTTCTCATCATCTGTCAGCCAGATATAGATGTCGCCTTTCTTATAAAATATTCCTTCTGATTTCATTAACGGCTTAATCAGGATTGTATCTACCGTTCCTGTGGGAAGCGTTACCTTCTCCTTTCTGAGCACCTGCACTTCAACGTTCCAGACTTTTTTGCTGTCAAACATGGTTACATAAACAGGCTCTCCGACAACAAGCTTCAGCGTCCTGAGATAATAAAAGCTTGACAGAGGGTCAAATATAAGGGAAGGCACATCAAAATTCTGTTTCTCATTATTGATATGGTCTATGTATGTAACTTTATTGCCGGAGTTAAAAATTACTTCTTTGTCTCTTCTGTGCCTGCCTTCTCTTATCCTGAGCCTGTAATTGACAGGCTCTCCGACAAACATCAATGAGGATTTCTTTGTGAGGAAGGTTTCTACCCTGTCGTCAACAGTATAAAAAACAGAAACCCATTTGGCTGACTGTGCCGTAGAGACAATCTTTATGTCATTGCCTGTTCTTGTTATCTCAAGCGTGGCTGTGCCTGCCTTAACGCCTGTCCATGTGAGGTCATATTCAAATTTTTCGGGGATGTTGAAAGAGGAAGCATCCTGAGGGAGCATGACAAATACGAAGAAAGATAATGATACAACAAACGAAAGCAATATGGGGTTCAAGAGTTCAAATATCAGAGGGAACCTCTCTTTTAACCCTTTAGCCCATTGACCCATTGTCGCCTCGGGCGACTCGCCGAGGAGAGACCCATTGACCCATTGACCGCTGAACATTATGTTATATTAATCTATGTTTGTTATTCCTGCAATAGATTTAAAGAACGGGCAATGCGTCAGGCTCCTTCAGGGAAAGGAAGATGCGGTAACAATATATTCCAATGACCCTGCATCAACAGCAAGGAGATGGGAGGAATGCGGGGCAAAACTCCTTCATGTTGTGGACCTCGACGGCGCATTCACAGGTAGCCAGAAAAATCTTGATGCAATAATAAAAATACGGAAATCCGTATCAATTGACATAGAAGTCGGAGGAGGCATACGGGATATAAAAAAAATAGACGAACTTGTCACCCTCGGCATTAACAGAATAATCCTCGGAACAGCGGTGATAGAAAAACCTTCCCTTATGAAAGACGCCTGCAATAAATATCCGGGCCGAATCCTTGCAGGCATTGACGCCAAAGACGGCAAGACCGCAGTAAAAGGCTGGGTTGAGATTACAGGCACTGATGCAAAAGACCTTGCGCGGGAAATGAAAAAGGTCGGAGCAGCAGGCATAATTTACACCGACATATCAAGGGACGGCATGCTTTCAGGCCCGAATATTCCTGCCATGAAAGAAATGGTTGAAACCGTCAGCATACCTGTAATTGCATCCGGCGGCGTGTCTTCCATCAAAGACCTAATAGCTTTAAAAGAGATTCAGCATCTCTGGGGTGTGATAACAGGCAAGGCTATTTATTCTGGAGCAGTTGACTTGAAAGAAGCTATAAAGATTGTTCAGTCCCCTGATTTTTGACAGCGCTTTTACGTCAGAGGTATAATCAATTTAAATATGAAAGCACGGGCTGTTGTTTTTCTGTTAATCATTTCAGTAATAACCGGCGTATCCGCCGGCGGGTATTTTGCGTTTGCAAAAGGAATTCCTTCCATTGCAGAACTCACACAGTACAAGCCTACGTCAGGCACAAAGATATACGCTGATGATGACACGCTTATCGGAGAACTCAAGGTTGAAAAAGGCATTTTTGTCCCTCTGAACAGAATGCCAAAACACCTTATAGACGCGGTTATAGCCGTTGAAGATTCACGGTTCTGGAATCATAAAGGCATAGATTACATTGCAATCGGCAGGGCTGTTTTAAAAGACATTCTTCATGCCGGACTTAAAGAAGGCGGCAGCACAATAACCCAGCAGCTCGCAAAGATTGTATTCCTCACCCCTGAGAAAACATTTAAAAGAAAGGTCAGGGAGGTGTCCCTTGCAATAAAGATGGAAAAGAACCTTGATAAAAAGGAGATACTGGAGCTTTATCTGAACAAGATATATTTTGGCCATGGCGCATATGGTGTTGAGATGGCATCGCGCGTATATTTCGGGAAATCCGTGGGAGAACTGACTCTGCCGGAGGCGGCAATGATAGCTGCGCTTATAAAGGCGCCCTCCACATATTCTCCTTATAACAACCTGACTAAATCAAAAGAAAGACAGGAGACAGTGCTTTTTAGGATGGAAGAAGAAGGATACATCAAAAAATCTGAAAGGGAGAAGGCGGCAAAGCAGCCCCTTTATCTCTCAACCCTGAGAAGGGGTATAGAGTCAAATAATTATTTCATTGAATATATCAGGAAATATCTGGAGGAAAAGTATGGAGAAGAGACAGTCTACAAGGGAGGATTGAAGGTTTATACTACGCTTGACAGGGCAATGCAGGCTGCCGCTCAAAAAGCGCTTCAGGAAGGACTAAGGGAACTTGATAAAAGAAGAGGATGGCGCGGCCCTGTAGAGCATAAGAAGGATATAGACGTTAAAAAAGAGATGGAGAGCAAAGATATGCACAGCACCACAATCGGAGGAGGCGATGACATAACATCAGGGCTTGTCCTTAAAGTGAGCAAAACTGAGGCTGTTATTAAGACAAGGGGGATTATCGGCAAGCTGTCAATAGCAGATGCCCAGTGGGCAAGCGCTCTTCTGGATTCAAAAACAAAGAAAACTACAGCGATAAAAGGATTTAATCTGACAAAGATACTCAAACCGGGGGATATTGTTAAGGTGAAGATTAAGGGCGCAAAAGGGAAAGAGGTCAGCCTTGCCCTTGAGCAGGAACCTGAAGTGGAAGGCGCAGTTGTGGCAATTGAACAGAGAACAGGGTTTATAAGAACAATTATCGGAGGCTATGATTACACCAAGAGCGAATTTAACCGCGCAATCTATGCAAAACGCCAGCCCGGCTCTGCGTTCAAGCCGATAATATACGCTGCTGCAATGGATAATGGGTTTACGCCCGCGTCCATGATAAATGACGAGCCTGTCACATATAAAGGCGGGCCAAAGGGTGACTGGACGCCTGAGAACTATGACCGCAAGCATTACGGGCCTACAAGGCTTCGTGAGGCGCTTACATATTCAAGAAATGTGGTAACAGTGAAGCTTGTGGACGCAGTGGGGGTTGATAAAGTTATAAAATTCACACGCAACCTCGGGCTTGAAGGCGATATACCGCATAACTTAAGCATTGCTCTTGGCAGTCTGAGCGTAACTCCGCTTGAACTCTGCGCAGGCTACAGTGTATTTGCCAACAATGGACTAAGAATGAAACCCACGGCAGTAAAATACATCACTGATTCAAAAGGTAAGATACTTGAGAGCAACGAGCCCGAAGGGATGCAGGCGATAAGCAATCAGACAGCGTTTCTCATAACATCAATGATGCAGGATGTTGTAAATTATGGGACAGGGTGGAGAATAAAGGCTTTAGGCAAACCTGCCGCAGGGAAAACAGGCACAACAAATGATTACAGGGATGCATGGTTTGTTGGATATACAACAGGCATCACTGCGTCTGTATGGGTGGGGTTCGACGATGTGAGGCCTCTGGGCTCTCAGGAAACAGGGGCAAGGGCGGCATCACCGATATGGCTGAACTTCATGAAGTATGCATCAAACACCGCAGAATCTTCTGATTTCTCTGTGCCGGAAGGCATTGTAGTGTATCCGATTGACCCGTCAACAGGCCTTCTGTCAAAAGAAGAAACCACAACCTCTTTAAAGGAGTATTTTAAGGACGGCACACAGCCGACACAATTCTCTACTGTTTCGCCTTCTCCTGCCGGAGTGGAGCGAAAAAGCATTTCTAATCCGGATTTCGATTAACACGGTTGCAGAAGTTTTAATGCTCATATAAAAATCTTTCCGGGATTAAGGATATTCTTAGGGTCAAAAAGGTTTTTTATTCCCTTCATAAGCTCAAGCTCATGTTTCTTTATCTCCATGCCAAGATATGGAGCCTTTGTGATTCCTATGCCGTGCTCCCCTGAGATAGTGCCTCCAAGGCTTAGAGTCATATCAAAAATTTCTCTTACAAGAGACTGGGCCTTTTGGTATTTTTCAGCGTCATTTTTATCGGCCATGATATTCACATGGATATTGCCGTCTCCTGCATGTCCGAAATTCACTATCTGTATGCCGCTTTCTTCTGAAAGCCCTCTCAGCTTTTTTAATATGTCAGGAATCTTATCTCTCGGCACAACAATATCTTCATTTATCTTTGTCGGATTCAAGTGATAAAGAGCCGGCGATATTGACCGTCTTGCCTCCCAGAGCTTATTCCGTGCAGCTTCGTCCTCTGCCATCTTTACATCCGCATTGAGCGCTTCGCATATCTCTACTATCTTTTCCGCCTGCTTTGTTATTGCTGACGGATGCCCGTCCAGTTCAATGAGAAGAAGCGCCTCAACATTTCTCGGAATTCCCACAGGCTTGAAATTTTCTACCGCAGCGATTGTCCCTGCGTCCATAAACTCAAGAGTCCTCGGTATTATTTTGGATGCCGTTATTTTTGCGACTGCTGAACCTGATGCCTCAAGGCTGTCAAACATAGCAAGCAGAGTGATAACATCTTCCGGCAAAGGAAGAATCCTGAGGCGCAGCTTTGTTATCACTGCAAGCGTGCCTTCCGAGCCTGTGAGCAATCTCGTAAGGTCATAGCCCACGACCCCTTTTGTTGTCCTCACCCCTGTTGTTATCACATTGCCGTCAGGCAGCACCGCTTCTATCTCCATCACATAATCCCTTGTGACGCCGTATTTCAATGCCCTCGGGCCTCCGGCATTATTTGCCGCGTTTCCGCCTATTGTGCAGAAATTCATACTCGCGGGATCAGGCGGATAGAAAAAGCCGAGATGCTCAATATCACGCTGCAGCCTTCCGTTTATAATTCCGGGCTCAACAACAACATTGAGATTATTCGTATCAAGCTCTACCAGTTTGTTCATCTTCTCAAGGCTTAATACAATGGCGCCGTTCAATGGAATGGAGCCTCCTGTCATGCCTGTGCCTGCGCCTCTCGGCGTGACAGAAATCTCATTATCAAAGGCATACCGCATCACTCTGACAACTTCTTCTGTGTTTTTTGGCCAGGCAACTGCCGAGGGACGGCTTTCAATTCCGGATGCATCAAAGCCGTAACAGATTAGATCTTCCGGTTCTGCAGATATCTTTATGTCAGGAAGAACATCTATAATCCCGCTTTCTGAATTGCTGTTATTTTGCATCTTACTTTAAGATTCTCATTGTATTTAGATGGCACAATGCAAGCGCAAGCGCATCTGCGCTGTCCGCAGACAGTTTGGTTTTCAGATTCAGTATTTTTGAAATCATACTCTGAACCTGATGTTTTTCTGCCCTGCCGTAGCCCACAACTGCCTTCTTAACCTCAAGCGCGCTGTACTCGTAAACAGGAAGGCCTGATGAAGCTGCAGCAACCAGCGCCGCGCCTCTTGCCTGTCCGAGGACAAGGGCAGCTTTTATGCTCTTTGCAAAAAAAACTTTTTCGATGGCGACCTCATGGGGGGAATATTCTCTTATGATGTCTGTAAGATTGGAGTAAAGTTCTTTCAGCCTTACATTCAGCGGCTGTTTAGAAGGCAGCATTATTCTTCCAGATGCAACATAGACAGTGTCGGTGTTTGAGTTTATCCCGATGTGTCTCGGGATGGACCCTGGACTCTGGACTGTCTTTATTATCCCATAGCCGCAGACAATACTGCCCGGATCAATACCGAATATAATCCTTGGCTTATTTTTTTCTTGGCGCCTCAAAAAGTATCTCCTCCACCATCTGGCAGAGGACATGGCCAAGCGTTATGTGGGTTTCCTGAATTCTCGGGGTGTTATCAGAGGGGACAATAAATGCATATGTGGCCTTTGCCGCGAATTTTTCTCCCTTGGCTCCGGTGAATGCTACGGATTTTAATTTTTTCTTCTTTGCCACGTCCATTGCCTTAAGTACATTGGCAGCGCCTCCGCTCGTGCTTATGGCAATAACAATATCGCCTTCTTCTCCGAGCGCCTTAAGCTGCTTTGCAAACACATCAGAATAATCATAATCATTTGCAATAGAAGTAATGACTGCCATATCAGTGTTAAGCGCAAGTGCAGGAAGGCTCGGCCTTTCTTTTTTAAACCTGTTAACAAATTCAGCAGCTATATGGGAAGCGTCTGTTGAACTGCCGCCGTTGCCAAAGAGAATAAGTTTTCTGCCGTCGTTAAATGTGTCGGCTATTGCTTTTGACACTTCAATTACAGCGTCAATATTCTCTTTTATGAACTGTTCCTTGACCTTTATGCTTTCTTCAAAGGCCTTTAAGATTTTTTCTTTCATAAGTGTATTGATAGAGTAATTTAATTATGCTTTACCTGTCAATTGATTTTTAGGGTAAAATATGAATAAAGGGCGTACGGAATCATGAATATCCAGAGAAACGGCCAGTTAACAGACAACATGGAAAGGGCGTCAAGGCTGCGCGAGATATTTGAAACCCTCTGCGAACGCAACAAAGACATCCCCGTAATAGTTGAAGGGAAAAGAGATGCGCTTGCGCTCAGGGAACTCGGGCTTCAGGGAGAGATACTCACGCTTCACAGCGGTCAGAGCATATACGACTTTTGCGAAGCGGTCTCGGATAAGTTTCACCGTGTGATAATACTCCTTGACTGGGATGAAAAAGGAGAAAGCCTCAATAAAGCTCTATGCAGGCACCTGAACGGGCAGTGGGAAGAATTCTCAGCATTCAGGGAACTGCTGAAAATGCTATGCCAGAAAGAAATCCAAGATATAGAGGGAATCCCAAAACTCATCAGGAGACTCGAAGCTAATGAAACAGGTTGGCAGTAAGGGTGAAGACCTCGCCGCTGAATTCCTTAAAGACAATGGGTACAGGATAATCGCAAGAAATTACAAGACTCCAATCGGCGAACTGGATATCATTGCAAAGGACGGAGAGATACTTGTGTTTATTGAGGTTAAAACCCGTTCAAGCAATGCATACGGTTATCCGTTTGAGGCCGTAGGCTCACGGAAAAAACATAAGCTGAAGAATCTTGCCCTGTTATACCTGAAGAATCAGAAGAAAAACTGCGCTGTAAGATTCGATGTCATAAGCATCAATTTAAACGGGACAAAAAACGAGATAGAGCATATCAAGGATGCATTTGAGGTATAGAGGAGTTGAAAACATCGCTGTTTTTATAATAGTATATCAGAATGCCGAAGTGGTGGAACCTGGTAGACACGCACGTTTGAGGGGCGTGTGGGGCAACCCATGCGGGTTCAAATCCCGCCTTCGGCACCATTACCTCTCTTGCCATTTAAAGATTCCCAGCTTACAATTTTCTATAGGAGGTGTGATATGAGTGAAACATGCTGCGGATTAAGAGTCGGACAGACTGTGCCTGATTTTAAGATTGATACATTTGAGCCGACTGAGAATTTCTTTGGAGAAAGAAGTCTTGAGATATTTAAAAAAGAGGGAAAATGGACCATACTTTTTTTCTATCCCGCTGATTTCACATTCGTCTGAGCAACCGAGTTTGCTGATCTGGCAGATCAGTATGAGAATCTTAAAAAAGAAAATGCAGAGGTTATCACGGTCAGCACCGACACTAAATTCGTTCATCTTGCATGGCAGAGGGAAGAGAAAATGCTTGAAAAAGTGAAATTCCCGATGGGCGCAGACCGCACGGCAAAACTCTCAAAGATGTTCGGTGTTTATGACGAGGAAACAGGACATGCGCTGAGAGGGACCTTTATCATAAGCCCTGAAGGAAAACTGCTTGCATCGGAGGTGAATTTTTACAATGTCGGAAGAAATGCAGAGGAAATATTAAGGAAAATACAGGCCAACGCGCATCTTGCAGCCCATACAGATGAGGCCTGCCCCGCCTCATGGAAGCCTGGCGAAAAGACGCTGAAACCGTCTGAAAAAATGGTGGGAAAGGTTTACGAAGCGCTGAAATAAGTGTAAGTAACAGTGGAGAGTGTAAGTTCTTTGAGGGAATTACTCACACTGGCACTAATCTCTAACACTAAGTTCTAATTGCCATCTTCGCATCAAGAATCATTGCGCCCTTTGGATAAAGCGCCACAGGGTTCAAATCAATCTCTTCAACATCTCCTGATGCCATTATCTCAGATACCGTGAGGATTGTTTTTATAAGCGCATCTTTATCAACAGCAGCTTTCCCGCGAAAGCCTTCAAGGAGTTTATATCCCTTCACCTGCTTAATAAGCCAGAACGCGTCTTCCTCTCTTAAAGGCGCAATTGCAAAGGCAATATCCTTGAAAAGTTCAACAAACACTCCTCCGAGACCGAACATCACAACAGGCCCGAACTGTTTATCAGTCACACCTCCGATAATGACCTCAATTCCCTCCGGGGCCATCTCCTCTACAAACACGCCTTCTGCATATTCAATTCTCAGCAGTTCTGAGACAGCCTTCTTTAGCTCAGCATCATTCTTCAACCCTAACCTGATGCCGCCCACGTCACTCTTTGATGTTATTTTTGCGGATGACACCTTCGCAGCAAGCGGATAAGCAAGGCTTGAAGAAGGGATATAGCCGTCCTTGCCTACAAATATCCCGTTAGGCACAGAAAGTCCTATACTCCTTAAAAACCTTTTTACTTCGTGCTCAACAAACACCTTCTTTCCTTTGTTCTTTTCCAAAAAAAAGGCTGTATTTTTTAGGATAGAATCATCGGTTAATGTCATGGGTAAAGTTTACCACAACCGATAAAAAATGAGTTCGCTTTTAGTGAAATGTTATGGTAGAATTTTACCGGGTTAAAGATTCTCTATAAAACTCTAAAATGGAGGGGAATATGAAAATTTTAATGATCTTGATTTCGTACATTCTGTGTATCGCCGCGCCTGTCTTTTCAGGGGAGCTTTCAGGACTTGATATCATGAAAGAACAGAAGAAAAGGCACGAAGCAGCTCAGGAATATGAGAATATAAAGATGGTGCTGATTGACAGTTCAAACAATAAGGAAACCCGCGAATTAAAGCGCTATGCCAAGAAAGACAATGCAGGGCTTTTTAAATATCTTGCCCGCTTTGAGGGGCCTGCCGATATAAGAGGAACAGCTCTGCTTACATGGGAACAAAAAGACAGGGAAGACGACCAGTGGCTCTACATACCGGCATACGGCCAGAAACTCAAACGAATCGCAGGCGGCAATAAAAAAGGATATTTCATGGGCACTGATTTTTCCTATGAAGACCTCAGGCCTGAAAAACTTGAGACGCATACATACACTGTCTTAAAGAAAGAAAAATGCGACAATCAGGACTGCTATGTTATTGAATCCCTGCCGTCAACAGAAGACGAGAAGAAGACTACCGGGTATGCAAAACGGATTTTATGGATTACAACAGACACCTTTGTTACCCTGAAGGTGGATTTCTATGACCACAGCATGAAACTTCTCAAGACACAGACTGCGCATAATGTAAAACCAATAAAAGGAAAGCTGATGCGCGCAGACAAGGTATTAATGAAACACCATCAGAACAAACATCAGACACTGATGGGATTGGTAGACCGAAAAATAGACGGCAATATAGAGGATTCAATATTCACGGAACGCGCAGTAACAAGCTTCAAATAAAAAGGGGGCTATAAGGAAAACATGGAAAAACTTGTCAGATTTTCATATGACAAACCGTGGATTATAATCCTTATTACCGCTTTACTGACTATTGCCCTTGCCATACCAGCGCTTCAGTTGAAGATAGATGTCTCAAGCGACAGGTTCATGGCAAGGGACACGCCGGAAAAGAAGCGATATGAAGAGACTAAAAAGATCTTCGGCTCTGATGTCCTTTCTTTTGTTTATGTAAGAGATTCCAATCTTTTTACTGAAAATAAGCTCACCCGCCTCCGCCTGATGTTTGACCAATTGGCTAACCTCAAAGGCGTAGAAAAAGCTGAAAGCCTGTTTACAATCAATAACATCAAGGGACAGCAGGGCATGATTGATACGGCTCCGCTCCTTGACATAATACCCGGCGATCCACAGGAACTTCTCACAAAACAGAAAGACGCCATTGAAAATCCGGTAATTCACAAAAATTTCATTTCTCCTGACGGCAAATCCACTGTTATCTCCCTGTATCTCAGCAGGGATAAAAAAGACGACAAATTTGACAGCAAGATAAAAAAAGACATAGAAAAGGTTACAAGCGAATATAAAGGCGACTTTCAGGAGATATTCCAGACAGGCGCTCCGTATGTAAATACTTCAATGTCAGAGTACATAGTTGATGACCAGCTTGTACTCGTGCCAATCGGAGTTTTAGCATTGCTTCTAACCATAATGCTGACGCTTGGCAACTATCACGGGGCAACAGTCCCTCTTATCAATGCGGCAATAAGCATTTGCTGGACACTTGGATTCATGAAGCTTTTTGGCGTGCCTATAAATCCTCTTACTGCCATTGTCCCTGCAATCATGATAGTCATCGGAGCAACTGAAGACACCCACATGGTTGCCGAGTTCCTTGAGGCCACTTCAAAGGGCGAGTCTCCAAGGGAGGCTGTCCTTGTCGGCATAGGCAAAAAGCTCGGCATAGCATTCTTTTTAACCGCGCTTACTACGGTTATCGGTTTCGGGTCTATTGCCTTCACTGATGTAGTTATCCTTCAGGATTTCGGCATAGCTTCAGGCATAGGTTTTCTCCTGAACTTCTTCGTGACAATAACCATGACTCCTGTTTATCTGAGGTTCTTTGGTAAATCCATCATGGCAAGAGGGTTCCATAAAGATACCAAAGGCAATAAACTCCTGACTGCGATTGTGCATAAGGTAGTTTACTGGGGCATTCATTACAGGAAAAGAATCATAATCTCAAGCTCCTCTGTCCTGTTGATTTCATTGGCTGCTACAGCCTTCATTTATGTCAATAATGATGTCATATCATATTTCAGAAAGAGTTCTCCCATTGTAAAGGCTGCCGACAAGATGCATGAAAATCTGTCAGGACAGAATATCTTTTATATTGTCTTTGAAAAAGATACAGGTGATTTTAAAAATGCAGCCAGCCTTAAAAAGATAGAGGAGGCTGAAGCATATCTGAGAAACCTCAAGGTATTCGATACAGTGCTGAGCCTCCCCGACTACATAGCGCTTGTCAACAAAGGGATGCAGAACGGAGACCCTGCATTTCATAAGGTTCCCGACTCTGATAATTTGATATCACAATACCTGCTGTTTTTCCAGCGGAATGACATAGAGCGGTTCGTCTCCGGAGATTACTCTAAAGTCAATATCATGGTTCGTCATAATATTAATTCCTCTACCGAATTAAATAACATTATCGGAAAAATCAAAAAGGACTTAAACAGCGGCCGCTATGGCAAATACACCAACATCCTTGTTACAGGTGAAGGAGTTTTAATTGCAGATGCCGCTGAGAATTTCATATCAGGACAGCTCACATCTCTTATTTCAACAGCCGTAATGATAGCCGCAATAATGGCGTTCCTTTTTATGTCATGGAAGGCAGGGCTTATTGTCTTAATCCCTAATCTTCTTCCGGTTACTATATTCTTCGGCCTGATGGGAATAGCCGGCATCCCTCTGAATGCAGGCACAGTTATGGTTGCCGCAGTTACCATCGGCATTGCTGTTGATGACACCACTGTATTTATGGTTCTCTACAACCAGAACCTGAAAAAATACGGCGATGAAAAACGCGCGCTTGAAGATACCCTTCTTGCGGAAATCAGGCCCATATTTATATCGAGCGTATCTTTAGCCGTAGGTTTCGGCACTCTGGTTTTCTCAAACTTTGTTCCGATAGCCCAGTTTGGCGCCCTTAGCGCCTTTGTCATGATTGTTGCTTTCGGCACAGAACTGTTCATAACGCCTCTAACACTCTCATCTGTGCGCCTTATCACCCTGTGGGATGCTATAGGACTTGCGCTGAGAGACCGGCTCATCAAACAGTCATTACTGCTTCAGGGGCTGAGCAAGTTCCAGATAAGGCGTCTGATTCTAATGTCCCACATGCGGGACGCTAAGGCAGGAGAGCAGATAATACGTGAAGGTGATGCAGGAGACAAAATGTATCTTGTTGTAGACGGTGAAATGTCTGTATCGAAGGCTGTTAATGGTGAGCGCAAGGCTATCGCCAAATTAGAGTCCGGAGACGTTTTTGGCGAGATTGCGCTTGTGAGCAGTCAGCCGAGAACAGCTGATGTCTTTGCCGTTACAGATGCAAAGCTCTTATCGCTTGACTGGAAAACACTTGAGAGGCTGCGCCGCCTGAGCCCGTTCATCACTTCAAAACTCTTCCTCAATATCTCAAAGATTTTAGGAAACCGTCTTATAGAAACTACGGATAAAATGGTATGCCGTTTATAAAATTCTGCTTAACAGCCATCATATTTGTCCTGTCTTCAACAGTTGTTTTTGCGCAGGACAAAACCCCGAAGGTTGACGACCTTGATGCGTTACTGTCGTCGGACAAGCCTGTAAAACAGGAAGAAAAAAACCCTCTCTATAATGCCTTCAAGCAGGCGAAATGGACCTGGAACGCAATAGGATATAATTTCACAAAGCACAATGAACAGCAGGACCAGGGCAGGGGAGACGATACAAAATTCAGGCAGTTCTACACACAGTTATTAATGGATACGTGGATAGAGGTGATGAAATATGAAATCAAAGTTGACCTACTTCTTCAGTACGGCTCTGAAAAGGATCAGTACGGCCCAAGCCGGATAGCATATTTCTCGCAGTTATATGTAAAGAAAAAATTTGAAACCTCAGACCTGATTTTCGGATATAAATATATAGAAGACGGAATAAGCACTCTTTACTCTCCTGCAAAGCGCATCGCAAAGTATGATGCTGACCATCCCACAGACCCCGACAAACTGGGAGTCTGGCAGGCGTCATGGACATATTACTACACCGGCAATAACAGCACAGAGGTTAGGCTGATGCCTTATTTTCAGAAATCAAGGTATCCTCCGGAACCTGCGCGGTGGAGCGCAGGCAAAGGCGACTATGACATTGTTGATTCGGATCTGACAGGTCAGCTTGACACAGACTATCAGATTACAGAAAAGAAAATACGGCACCATCTGACTGATTCAGGTTTTATGGCCAAGCAGAAGATGACTGTTGAAGGCGTTGATTTTTTTGTAAGCGCTTATGAAGGCTATCTGCCCAATCCCGTGCTTAAGCGCGTAAGCGCCAACCACTATGAAAAACAGTATATCAAGGGCGGCATTCTCGCAGCAGGATTTTCCACGGTGCAGGGCAAATGGGAGTGGCACGGCGAAGGCGTATGCCAGATTCCTGAGAACAGGAAAGAGGACGCCTATATTAACTATGTGTTTGGAAGCGAATACGACTTAAATACATTCATGAAGATTGATGCCATAGATTCTGCCAAGCTCATTGTTGAATATTCAAATGAATGGGTGCTTGAAGACCAGAATCACCCTGACTATCCTGCAAACCAGCGGTCTTCGCGCCTTGGACGCAATGCCATATACATACTTCAGAAAGTTGATATTAACGACAAGAATAAGATGTCTTACGGCGCTGTATATAACATCTCCAAAAAGGACAACACTCACCGCATGACTTACGAGCGTAAATTTAAAGAGGGGAAATCCATAGAAACATTCTATGAGTGGTTCAACGGCGGTGAAAAAACACATTTCGGCCGCTGGAAAGAGAACGACCGTATAGTGGTCAAGTTCACCAAGAAATTCTGATTTTTTGTTGTTGAAACAGACCCACCTGAGAAGATATTTACAAATCCATCAGTAGAACGGACAAAGACCTTTCTGAATTGAGTATTAAAGAAGTGCCTTTAACGCCCTTGCTGCCTTTTCAGGCGAGGAATAGGCAGGGATTTTTGCCTTTTCAAGAAGAGCGGTCAGTTTCTTGGATATGCCGCTCTGGGCGATATGGAAAACTATAGGTTTATTCATATTCGCCCTGCAGGCTTTTATCATTTCAGGAAGCCTCTCTGTAATCCCAAGGACATTTGACAGGGCAATAACCAAAAATCCATCGTAGTCGTCTTTTAATTCATTCAATGCCGTAACATAATCTTTATCCATCACCTGTGCAGTGAGGTCAATCGGGTTATTGATTCCGTAAAAGTGCGGAAATATTTTTCTTAGTTTATCTGCTTTATCATCCGGCAGTTTTGCCACCTCAAGCCCCTGCCTCATGCATTCATCAGCAGCCAAAACTCCGGAGCCTCCGCCATTTGTAATGATAAGAACCCTGTCGCCACCCCCCTTAATTCCACCCTTGGCAAGGGGGGATACAGAGGGGTAATAAGCGAGCGCCTTTGTCGCATCAATGAGCACATCAAAGTCCTCCACTTCCCTTACTCCGAACTGCCTGAGTATTGAATGGAAGACCTCGTATTTCCCTGCAAGCCTTCCCGTATGCGAGAATGCCGCTGCCTGTCCGCTGACGCCCTTGCCTGCCTTTAGAATGAGCAGAGGTTTTTTCTCCGATAAAACTTTTGCCTTTTCAATGAACTTCCTTCCATCGCCCAGTGATTCAATGTATGAAATCACGACACCGGTACTTTTATCATTAGCAAGGTATTCGTATATATCTGCCTCATTGATATCTATTGCATTGCCGTATCCTATTGCCTTTGATACGCCTGTGTTTGACGTTTCAAGCGCACCGAGCAGACAGCTCAAAATAGCGCCGCTCTGCGATACAACAGCCACATTTCCTTTCTTAGGCCTTTTCAACCTCTCATCAGGAAGGAAAAATGTATCCAGCCTGTGAGACGGATTGTATATGCCCATGCAGTTTGGGCCCAGGATTCTCGCGTCAATTTCTTTTCCTGCCTTTATAACTTCATTCTGAATTTCATTCTCACCTATCTCCGCAAATCCGGAACTCGCAATTATCACGCTTTTTGCCTTGCCTGCAAGCTCTCTGAGTATTTGCGGGACTTCAGCAGCAGGCCTCATGATTATTGTCAGGTCAACAGGTTCCGGAATATCACGGGCAGAGGGATACGCTTTTAAACCCATAAGCTCGCTGTAATTCGGGTTAACAGGATAAACACTGCCTTTGAATTTGAGGAGATTCTTAAGGATCACGCCGCCGAGCTTCTCTTCTGTATGCGCCGCACCGATTAAGGCAATTGATTTCGGCTTAAAAAGAGAATCAAGGCTCATATTGTTATCCATAAGTTTCATTATACTACACCGAACATACAAAACCCGAACTCATATAAACTGATAAACAAACCGGCTTCTTTTCTGTTATAATCATGTTATAACATTAGAGGAGATAATATGCACAGAAAATTATGCTCTATAGGAAATAGTCAGGGAGTATCAATCCCGCGTGAGATGATTGAAAAACTGAAGCTCTCTGCGGGCGCTGAGTTGGACATCACGATGGATAAATCCGGCCAAAGGATTGTTCTTGAACCTGTGAAAAAGAAAAAATATCCCAAGGGGATAGACAGGGAATTCGTCTCACAGGTGAATGAATTCATTGAAAAATACCGCCCAGCTCTGAAGGCGCTTGCAAAGTGAACACGAGGATAATAAATGCAAAAAACATTATCTGCCGAGCTTAAAAAAGTAACAAAAGACAGGGTCAGATTTGAAATAACAAAAGAAAACTATGAGGCATTCTGCAATGCAGTTGGCCTCTACAAGAAAGATTTTATCGAGACCCTGAAGAAATCTGAAGCAGACCACAAAGTCGGCCGTATAACAAAGAGGAAGTCCCTTCTTGAAATCATAAAAAAGGCATGACAGAAATCTACACCACTGCCACTTTTGATGAACTATTTCTTGAACTCCCAAAGAAAATTCAGACTAAGGCAGAAGAAAAGACAAAACTATTCAAAGAAAATCCCTTTAATCCAATTCTTAGAACGGAAAAGCTTCATCCAAGAGGGTACGATGTCTGGAGCTTCAGGGTTGACGTTCATTATAGAATTGTATTCAAATTCACAGGGAAAAATACAGTAGAATTCCGCTTCATTGGCCATCACAATCAAATTTACGATTACAATATTTTCAGGGAGTAAAACAGGGCAGCCGTGTGTCTTTCTTGACAGCAGGGGGAGGCATTGGATATAGTCAAGTCACGAAATCGGGAGGGGACTGGCTTTTATGCCAGAATCGGGATATACGAAATAGGTTCGGATATGAACGGGTTATCTGTCATACGGCGTGAGAGAAATTAATTTGATATGAGTTTCTCGGAACTTTTGAAAGTAAAAGTAAAACCAGAGCTGAACCACATATACACAGAGAAGCCCCGTTATGTTCATGGAGGTAATGATGTCGGGTGGTTTTGCAGAGAGCATGCAATCCACCTTTTCGCGTTAGCTCGATTGGCAAAACTTGCTTCATCCATATGTCTCGGTGATTTTATAATTAGAACTGCCGAAGTTGCTCCGATCTCGTCTATTAGCGACGACAGCGATCATGCTTGGTGCGCCATTGATGGCATTACACCTGTGGATCTCAGCATTACATTAAAGTATCTTTCCCCGACATCTCCAGATGTTCCAATGGTATATGGTAGTAATTCCTCATTAAGCAGTCCTTACACAATACTGCATTTTCAAAACATAGATGACAAGGTAATTATTGACGCTTGTTCAAAGCTCCAACGAGTTATTGCATACAGACAGAGAGAGGTTTTAGATTTCGATCCTGTGGAGTTATTAAATCATCCTTTTGAATTTCTTTTTCCGCCTCCACCAGGCTATCCAACACTCACAGAAACGTTTGGTGATGATTTTTTCTTTAGAATCACTTATCATTGCTATAAGTTGTTATTTGAGAACTCCAAACCTTTTTTTCAACTATCGCGATCCTCAAAGTACTTTAAAGACTATTATTTCTCGTAATTCAAATGCAAAGCAGGAGATTGTGAATCTTTTGAGAGGTTAGACGAGGGAGAGGAAGGCTCCCCATATTTTGAAAATTAAAAGAAGAAACAAATGTGCTGATTCTATTTACCACCTTCAACATGCGGCGCGGCACAAAGCCATTAAACAATATTTGTTATCTCATGCACTCTCAATAAACAACAGCGCCGGGTCTTCAAGGTATTGAATCACTTTAGACAGGAACTTTGCTGAATCAACACCGTCCGTCACCCTGTGGTCAAAGGTAAGCGATAACGGCAGGATTTTTCTGATAACAATCTTCCCGTCCTTGACCCACGGCTTGTCAGAAATCTTTCCTGTGCCGAGTATCGCAACATCAGGATAATTAATTATCGGCGTTGCGAATGTCCCCCCGAAATGTCCGTAGTTTGTGATAGTAAATGTGCTTCCTTTCATCTCTTCAAGCTTTATCTTCCGCTCCCTCGCCTTTACGCTTAATTCCTGAATCTCTGTCGCGAGTTCAAGAATGGTCTTTTTATCTGCATTTTTTATCACGGGAACCATAAGTCCGTCGGGCGTGTCAACGGCAACGCCGAAGTTGTAGTATTTTTTAATAATTATCTCTTCCCTTGCCTCATCCACAGAGGCATTGAGCAAGGGATGCTCTGTAAGCGCATGCTGGATAGCTTTAATGAAAAACGGCAGAAAAGTAAGATGAATGCCCTTTCCTTGTATGGTTTTTTTCTCCTTCTCACGCAGATTCCATAATTCGGTAATATCAGCCTCATCCATGCCGGTGACAAACGCAGTGGTCTTTTGGGCCAAGGTAAGGTTCTTTGCTATTGTGCGGCGGAGTCCTTTTATCGGAATTCTTTCTATATCTCCTAACTCAGCTTCAGCCTTCTTGCCTTTTTCAGATGTCTCTGTAACATCATCTTTCGTAATGCTTCCTCCGGGACCGGAGCCTCTTATTGATTCGAGCTTTACGCCAAGCTCTTTTGCCAATGCCCTTACAGCAGGCGTTGCAAGTATTTCTTCCTCTTCTTCAGGCAATACACCGACAACAGAAACGGATTTGGGCCTCTCTTTTTCTTTTGGCTTTTCTTCAACTGTCTCTTCTTTCGGCAATGCTCCAACAACAGAAACTGGCTTTTCTTCAACTGTCTCGCCTGCTTCCGCAATAGTCATTAATGCCTCTCCCACCTTGGCTATATCGGCAATCTCTTTGTGTATTTTGATTACTCTTCCTTTTTTAGGAGAAGGGACTTCCACCACTGCCTTGTCTGTCTCTATCTCAAGAACTGTCTGATGCTCTTCAACGGCATCGCCTTCCTTGACAAGCCATCTCCGTATCTCGCCCTCTGTGATACCTTCGCCCAAATCAGGCAAAACAAAATCATAAGGCATAGCAGTCTCCTCTCTTTCCATCGTTGCTTGATATAAAGAATATCATGCAGAATGCCCGCCGTCAATCTTTATCCGGATGCCGTGCTATAATTATAAAAAATGTCTAAAGGAGTACCCGAATGAGGAAATCTGCCGCGAAGTTTTTATCTTTTTTCTTAGCAGTATCTCTTATTGTCTTATCTTTTTATGCCGGCGATGCTATTGCGCAAGGGCAGAAGACGTTCATGTGGAAAGTTCAGTCAAATACATCAACGGTTTATGTGCTCGGCTCTGTGCACTTCATGAAAAAAGAGGTTTATCCTTTAAATAATAAAATCGAAGATGCTTTTGAAAAATCAAATATTCTCGCGGTAGAGGCAAATATCAATGATGCGGCCAAGCTGGACTTGCAGAAATTACTGGCAGGCGCCTTTTATCAGGGGAATGAAACACTGGAAAAACACGTTTCAAAGGAAACATACGAACTCCTTAAAAAAGAGGCAGCGCCGCTTGGCATACCCGCTGAACTGATAAGCAAACAAAAACCATGGTTTTTAGCAATGACATTGGAATCCATAGAACTCATGAAACTGGGGTTTAATCCCCAATACGGGATAGACAATTACTTTCTTAAAAAAACTGCGGGAAAGAAAAAGATAATGGAACTTGAAAGCCTTGATTATCAGGTTAATCTCCTTTCGGGATTTTCCGATGAAGAGCAGGAACTGTTTTTACTCCATACGCTGAAAGATTTAAAAATACTTAAACAGGAAACAGACAAGCTTCTTCAGGCTTGGCTGACAGGAGATGCAAAAGGCATAGAAGCAATAGCATCAAGAGTAAACGGGGACAGGCGGCTCGCCCGGATATATGAAAAGCTCTATTATGAAAGAAACTCAGCTATGACATTAAAAATTGAAGAATTCTTAAAGACGAAAGAGAGCTATTTTGTTGTTGTCGGCGCTGGGCACCTTGTCGGGAATAAAGGAATTATAGAGCTGCTGAAAAGGAAGGGTTATATTGTAGAGCAGATATGATTAATACTTCAATGCCTCTGCAATTATCCTTAAAATCCTGCTGCTATGCGGGCAACACTAATGACCTTTGAAGGAAACACCCCAATAAGCAGAACTGCGATTACTGTTATTGCAAGCGCGAGGGCTATCCCAGGAGAGGCAGAAAGCTGAACTGCGGTTTTAGGTTCTTTCATATACATATACATTACAATCCTCAGATAAAAATACGCTGATATCGCGCTGAATATAACAGCAGTCACGGCAAGCCATGTATAGCCTGCGCTTACTGCGCTCATAAAAAGATAAAACTTGCCCATAAACCCTGCCGTGGGCGGAATCCCAGTGAGCGAAAACATGAATACAAGCATCAGAGCGGCAGCCAACGGATGTGTCTTTGCAAGCCCCTCATAATCAGAGATGTTATCTCCCTTGAATCCCTCTGACCTGAGCATAATCACAACTGCAAATGCGCCAATGTTCATGAATGCATAAATAAACAGATAATTCAGAACGCTTGCCATGCCCTCAGACGTCCCTGCAATTATTCCGAGCAGTATATAACCTGCATGCGCTATTGAAGAATACGCAAGCATCCTTTTTATGTTTGTCTGTGAAATTGCGGCTATATTCCCGACAGCCATTGTGAGTATCGCTATCGGAATAAGAATGCCTGTCCATTCAATTCTTGCCGCTCCGAACGCTGTCAGGAAAACCCTTCCAAGCACTGCAAACCCTGCCGCCTTGGGCCCTACCGACATAAATGCAGTAACGGAAGTAGGCGCGCCTTCATAAACATCAGGCGCCCACATGTGGAAAGGAACAGCAGCTATCTTGAATGAGAAGGCAACTGCAAACATGATCATGGACAGCGTTAAAACAGGATTGCCTGAAAGTCCCTTCTGTGATATATAGGAAGATATTGCATGAAGGTCTGTTGTGCCTGTAAGCCCGTATATCATTGATATGCCGTAGAGCAAAAATGCGGAGGCGAACGAACCGAGGAGGAAATACTTCATTGCAGCTTCATTAGACTTTATGTCATGCCTCAGGAACCCTGCAAGCACATAAGTGCTTAACGCCATAAGTTCAAGTCCGAGATAAAGGGTTATCAGGTCTCCTGCTGAAGCCATAAGCATCATGCCGAGAGTGGAAAAGAGTATAAGGCTGTAATATTCCCCGAAATTCACTTTTTCAATTACAATGTATTTCACTGATATAAGGACAGTGAGAATCACATTCAGCATAAAGATAAGCTTGAAGAACAGGCTGTAGCCGTCAGCTATAAACATCCCGTTAAATGTGGTTCCTGTGGAACCGGCAAGCAGATACGTAACTATTGCAACACTCACTATGCTAAAAAATGCAATTGTCTCTTTTCTTTTAATCACAAGCTCTGAAAGCAGGATGAGAAGAGCAAGGCATGTCATTACGATTTCAGGCATAACAGGCCCAAGGTCAGGCATTATGAATCCGGTAAGATTTGTCATTTGATAATCTCCAGAATATTTTTTGCAATGCCCGCCTCATGCATGCCTCCTGAATTTACCCTCTCAAGGAGATGTTTTACAGACTCATGCATAAAGCCGAGGAACGCATTCGGATAAACTCCAATCCAGAATACCAGTATAATCATCGGCAGAAGGGTTATTATTTCCCTTAAATTAATATCCGCAAGCCCTGCAACCTTTTGGTTTGTCTCCATAAAAAATACCCGCTGATAAAGCCAGAGCATATAACCTGCGCCTATGATTATCCCTGTTGCCGCAAGCACGCCTGCCCACTGATTTGCCTTGAACCCTCCGAGGATAATCAGAAACTCCCCGATAAACCCATTTGTCGCAGGAAGGCCTATTGAGGCAAGCGTAAACACCATAAATATGGATGCATACACTGGCATTACAGAAGCGACTCCTCCGTAATCAGCAATCTGCCTTGTATGAGTCCTGTCATAAATCATTCCGACACTTAAAAATAATGCGCCTGTAACTACGCCGTGATTTATCATCTGAAGTATGCCGCCTTCCATGCCCTGCAAATTCAGGGCAAAGATTCCGAGAGTCACAAAGCCCATGTGGCTGACAGAGCTGTATGCGATCAATCTCTTTAAATCCGTTTGTGCAAGGCATATCACGGCGCCGTAAATTATCGCTATAACAGAGAGCGTAAGCATCGCAGGCGTCATTGCCTTTGACGCATCAGGAAATAACGGCAATGAGAACCTGATAAAACCGTAAGCGCCCATCTTGATAAGCACGGCGGCAAGGATAACGCTTCCTGCTGTCGGAGCCTCTGTGTGTGCGTCAGGAAGCCATGTGTGCACAGGGAACATCGGAACCTTCACGGCAAATGCCGCAAAGAACGCCCAGAAGAGCCATAGCTGTAATTTATACGGATATGTTTTTGTCGTGAGTTCAAGTATGTCAAAGGTCCCGCCCGCCTGATAATAAAGAACGATTATTCCAACAAGCATGAGCACGCTTCCAACAAGCGTGAAGAGGAAGAATTTCACCGCAGCATAAATCCTGTTAGTCCCGCCCCATACGCCTATCAAGAGATACATAGGTATCAGCATTGCCTCCCAGAAAAGATAGAAGAGCATGAAATCCAGCGAACAGAAAACGCCTATCATTGCGCCTTCCATTATCAGGATGGAGATATAAAATTCTTTTGTCTTTGCCTTGATAGAATTCCATGAGATAAGAACGCAGAGTATTGTAATAAGGGTTGAAAGAAGGACAAACAGGACGCTTATACCGTCAATGCCGAGATGATAATTAATATTCAACGAAGGAATCCATGCATGTTTTTCTGTAAACTGCATGAGGTGCGTGGACTTATTGAACTCCGCAAACAAAGGAATTGAAATAATAAACGCCGCTATGCTCACAATAAGGCTAAACCATTTTATGAGATTTTCATTAGACCTGCTTATCAGGAGCAAAAGCGCCGCGCCTGCAACCGGCAGGAATATCAGTGTGCTCAATATCGGAAAACCTAAGTTATTCATTATTGTCTGTTCCATATATTACCTCAGAAGCATCATGGCAACTATTATTAATACGCCAAGCGCCATTATCGCTGCATAGTGCTGTAACAAACCTGTCTGGACTTTCCTCAGAATCCGGCTGAACTCTCCTATCCCTTTTGGAACACCATTAACAACAGCCTCAATAATCCTTGCATCCGTAATACCAATGAGTATATTCTTAGCTGTCCAGATTGCCGGCCTCACGATTATAAAACTGTAAAGTTCATCCACATAGTATTTATTCCAGAGTATTTTATATGCAGCATTGAATTTCTGCGTGAGCATAACAGGGATATCAGTCTTTACAAGATAAAATAATGCGGCCAGCCCTATTCCTGAGAACCCCGCGATTATTGATATCGCCATTACCATCCATTCCTCTGCATGTGTGCCGTGCGCTTCAGGATGCCCGAGCACAGGTTTTAAAAATTCCGTGAAATGCGCGCCTCCTCCAAGCAGATGAGGAATCCCAACCCACCCTGATGCAACAGCTCCAATGCAGAGAATCACCAATGGTATTGTCATAGCCTTTGGAGATTCATGAAGATGATGTTCCTGTTCGTGCGTGCCCCGGAATTTTCCGTGGAACGTGAGGAATATAAGCCTGAATGAGTAGAAGGCTGTAAGAAATGCGACCACAGTCCCGATAACCCACACAAATTTGCCGACAGGGCTTGAGCCTGAATACGCAAGCCAGAGTATTTCATCCTTGCTGAAGAATCCTGCAAAGCCCGGCACGCCTGCAATGCTCAATGACGCGAAGAGCATAGTCCAGTATGTAACAGGCATGTATTTCTTGAGGCCGCCCATCTTCTGAAGGTCAAGCTCTCCTGACATTGCATGCATTACGCTCCCTGCGCAGAGGAAAAGAAGCGCTTTAAAAAAGGCATGCGTATAAAGATGGAACATTCCTGCGGTGTAAGCTCCTACTCCTGCCGCAAGGAACATATATCCAAGCTGGCTGATGGTTGAATACGCAATAATCCTCTTTATGTCATTCTGAACAAGTCCAATGGTAGCTGCAAAGAGTGAAGTTATGGCCCCTGTTAACGCGACAATCATCAGCGCTGTTTCAGAAAGGCTGAATATCGGACTGCACCTTGCAACGAGAAAGACGCCTGCCGTGACCATTGTTGCCGCGTGTATAAGCGCGCTTACAGGCGTGGGCCCCTCCATTGCGTCAGGAAGCCATACATGGAGCGGCATCTGTGCTGACTTCCCGATTGAGCCGCAGAAAAGAAGAAGCGCGATCAATGTCATAAGATGCACATCATATCCAAGGAAATTAATTGTCTGGGACGCAAAGCCCTTTGCCTGTGAAAAGACAGGCTCGTAATAAATGGTTCCAAATGTGAGGAATATCATTATTATTCCGAGACCGAAGCCAAAGTCGCCGAACCTGTTCACAATAAAAGCCTTTTTGCCCGCGTCAGAGGCCGACTTCTTGTCAAAGTAATATCCAATGAGAAAGTATGAACACAAGCCGACACCCTCCCAACCGAAATACAACTGGAGGAAGTTATTAGCCATTACAAGCATGAGCATGCAGAAAGTAAAAAGGCTCAGATACGCAAAAAAGCGGTAGTAGCCTTTGTCTCCGTGCATATAGCCGACAGAATAGATATGAATAAGCGTACTGCACGTTGTCACAACAATCAGCATCACTGCTGTAAGCTGGTCAATAAGGAAACCCACTGAGACCTTGAATTCGCCTGAAACAATCCATGAGTAGAGGTCTTCGTTTATAACCCTGCCCGCAAGAACATCAAAGAGTGTTGCCACGGTCACGATCCATGAACCTGCAACTGCAAGTATTGACACCCAGTGGCTATTTTCCTTCAGATACTTCCTGCCGAACAGGATATTTATCAAAAAAGCGGCAAGCGGCAGAAATGGGATTAAAAGATAATTACTCATATCTTCTTCCTCTCTGGCTTCTCACTTTTAACTTTCAACTCTTTCATCCCTTCATCTCATTCATCTCATCAACATGGACTGTGTCCTTGTTCCTGAACAGCGCAATAATTATCGCAAGCCCTATCGCGGCCTCTGCCGCTGCGACAGTGATTATAAAGATAACAAGAATCTGCCCTCTCATGTCCTGCAGGTAATGGCTGAATGCCACAAGGCTGATATTTACTGCATTCAGCATAAGCTCTATTGACATGAACATTATTATGATATTCCTCCTTGTAAGGAACCCGAAAACTCCTATCATAAAAACCACTGCGCTCAGCATCAGATACCAGTTCAAAGGAACCATTATTTACTCCTCGTCTTTCTCTTTGCGAGTACTATTGCGCCTATAATCGCAACAAGCAGCACAAGGGAAGCTATTTCAAAAGGAAAAAGGTAATCGGTATATAAGAGTTTCCCAAGCGCCTTTGTATGAGTCTCCTGCTTTATAAATTCAATGGAATATTTTCCGGCAGGCCCCGGCACAAAAGACTTTACTGCACCCAAGACAATCACAAGAATAGCAGTAGTTATAAAAAGTCCGGCGGGCCATGCGCCGACAAATCTTTTTACTTTAAGTTCTTCCCTAAGATTCAGAAGAAGCAAAACAAAAAGGAACAGCACAAGTATCGCTCCTGCATAGACTATTACCTGTATTGCCGCGATAAACTCCGCGTTCAGGAAGAGATAAAGCCCTGCAATATGGAAGAAAAGCAAAAGCATCCACATAACACTGTGCACGGGGTTCCTTCTGGTTATTACAATCACAGAAAGAAGAATTATAACAGCCGCAAAATATCCGAAAAACAATTCAGGCAACATGGCAACTCCAATAAAGGTGAATGGGTGAATAGGTGAATAGGCAAATAAGAGAATTAGTGAATAAATTTTCTCGATTCACCGATTCACCTGATAACGATTCACCGTAAAAGTTTATGCATTTTTCATTTTGCATTTTTAATTTTATTGAATACTGCTTGCCCCTCTGGTGTCCTGAAATCCTCACTAAGCGGCCGCCAGAATTTTTTGAAATAGTTTTTCCCTTTTTCTCCCGCAAAATATTTGTCCCAGTTTGAAAGAAGTTTTTCTTTCGTCATATAAAAAGGCTCTCTTGAATAATCCGAATACTCGTAATGCTCGCTCAATGTGATTGCGCCGAAAGGACATGCCTCAACGCAAAACCCGCAGTAAATGCATCTGAGCACTTCTATCTCATACCTGTCCACAACCTTTGTATGGTCTTCGCCATCTGATGTGTAGATATATATGCACTTTGACGGGCAGTAAGCTCCGCAGAGGCCGCAGCCAACACACTTCATCCTGCCATTTTTGTCTTTGGCAAGGGCATGAAGCCCCCTGAAACCGGGCTTCACAGGCCTTTTAACCTTTGGATAGCGCCGCGTTACAGCAGGCGTGAACATGCTTCTGAGGGTCAATGCAAGGCCTTTCAGAATCTCCACAAAAAATATCGTCTTTATAAATTCTCTTACGGTCATAGAACTCCCATAGTCCTCAACGTTCCTGTTAACACTATATTGAACAGGGCTAAGGGTATTAATATTTTCCATCCTATCGCCATAAGCTGGTCATACCTGTATCTCGGCAAAGTTGCCCTGACCCAGTAATAAAAAAACATAAAGGCATAAACCTTTATCAGGAACCACACAATGCCCGGCACATTCATCAAAAGAGGCATTGCATCCGTAATAAACTTTGGGATTGTCCATCCTCCTAAAAAGCACAATGCCGCTATAGAAGACATTATCAGCATCGCTGTGTACTCGCCGAGGAAAAATAGCGCGAACCTGAATCCGCTGTATTCCGTAAAATATCCCGCAACAAGCTCGCTTTCAGCCTCCGGCAGGTCAAAGGGAAGCCTGTTTGTCTCGGCAAATGCAGCCACAATAAATACAAAGAAACCCAAGAACTGAGGAATGGCAAACATGCCTGTGGGATATTGATGCTGTGCCCTGACAATATCAGAGAGGTTAAGGGAACCTGCCATCATCATAACACCCACAAGGCTGAGGCCCATTGCAATCTCATAACTGATTACCTGTGATGCTGACCTCAGCCCGCCGAGGAATGAATACTTGGAGTTTGACGCCCACCCCGATAATATAATTCCATAGGCTCCGAGAGAAGACATTGCAAAAAGAAAAAGCAATCCTATATTTATATCAGCTATCACAAAACCATCGAAAAACGGAAGCACAGATAATGACGTGAGAGCTGAAACCATGAATATGACAGGCGCGAGATAGAACAACGGCTTGTCTGCATTCGCAGGTATAATGTCTTCCTTGAAAAAAAGTTTTACTCCGTCAGCAATCGGCTGTAAAAACCCATGCCAGCCTACCTCAATCGGCCCAAGCCTTACCTGCATGTGGCCTATTACTTTGCGCTCCCAGTAAGTTGCGTAAGCCACATGAAGAAGTGTTATACCAAGGACAACGGCAATCTTCAAAAATATTATTCCTATCTTCATCAGCATATTAAGGGTCTCTTCTGTGATTAAAATATTTAAAATATCGCTCATGCCCTCACCTCGGAATCAAATCGCGCCGACTTTTCTATAACAACCTCGGTATTATATATTATATTTTCAGTCTTTAAACACGCTTTTTTGTAAAATTTTTCAAAATTGTACTGTGAATAAAAAAATATTTCCTGTCCTCTGCGCCCATCCATAACAATATTATCCCCTTATCTCCCTTAGCCCCTCTTCTATATCTTTCCTTATAATTTTTATAACCTCGGCAGAATTCAACGGAACATCTCCGAGTTCAGCCCTGATCTCTTTTGTATCAATGGAATACTCTTTATCATTCTTTTTATGTTTATAGTAAAAATCAATATCGGGATTGCCGGCTATCAAAACAAATATTGTATCTGCAATATTCCCCAAAGGCCTCCTGTCAATATGGCTGTGTTTAAAATATGCATGGACTGCTGTTCCAATGCCTTTTTCGGATTTAATTAATATGTCCCCTTCTGCTTCTTTAGCTGACTGGGAAAGCAATGACAGCCCAAGCCCCACCCTGCGAGTTGTCCGTGTTGTATAAAATGGATCAAGGACTTTTTCAAGCGTTTCCCTGTCTATTCCCTCGCCATTGTCTTTTATCTCAATAGAAAGGATATCTTTTTCTAAATCCTCATTTATCATTATTTCAACCCTCCTTGCTCCTGCCTTAATAGAGTTTTCAATAATATCCAGCATATGAAGAGAAAGGTCCTGCATCTTCAACAGCTAATTTTTCTTCCGCCCGTTCCTTTAAATGCAAGCCTTAATTCTTCAAATGTGGAATCTTCCATAAAAAAGCCAGTGTAGGCCTTTCCAATATCATTAAGGCTATGCGCATCAGAGGATACAATCCAAGGAATATGGCTGTATTCTTTAAATCTGCTTTCTGCCTCCTCTATCGGCACACGGGAAGAGATCTCAAGGGCGTCCAGTTTTAAATCAGAAGGAATAAAGCCGAGCTGACTTATAATTCCAAAACCCTCCCTGTCAATATGGGCTGCGATTGCAATGCCATTAAAAGAATGTATCGCTTCCACAAGGTTATTAACAGAGAGCCTTGTTGCGCCTATTAAAAGGCGCCTATTGAAACCAAGAACCTCTTCTTCCTCATTTACAACAACCTGCATACCGAACACGTTTTCATCGTTCTCGCCGGGCTGAAGATTTTCATAAACAATATTCTGCATTTTCAATGCATCTTCAATATGCCTGAAAAGACCGAGGACATGAACCTCTTCGGAAGAGGTTACCTCCATTCCCGGTATGGCATTAATGCCTTTTTCCATTCCCAGTTTCCTTGCAACCTCTGCATTCTCCGCAGAATTATGGTCAGAGATAGCGATTATATTCAACCCTAAGGATGCTGCTTTTTCTATAATGCGCAAAGGCGTCATCCCTATGTCCGCACACGGCGAAAGGCACGTATGTATATGTAGATCTGCCCTGAACTCTACCGGCATCTAATACCAAGGTTATAAAGCCTTCCGACAATCTCAAATGCCGGCAAAGAGCTTGCCATTAACGGTATGCTTTCCTCATTTGCCTTTTTAATAGTATCTGCATCAGGGGCTTTGCCGTTAACAAGGATAATGCCTGACAATTCCCTGAGAGTGGCAACCGCTATAATATTCTGATGAGTCTGAAGTGTTATCCATATATTGCCCTCTTTGCAGTTTGCTATAACATCTGAGAGAAGGTCGCTTACATATCCGCCGGTGACTTCTTTCTCAAGATTTACATTGGCAGATTTAACTTCTAAAGAAAGCCCTTCAACAATCTCGGATATTTTCATTGTCCCTTTCCTGCTTGAACTTTATAATGAATTCAAGTGTTGTGCCGGCACCCGGCGCCGATGAAATTTTCATCTCATCTGTATTCTTTTTAATATTCGGCAAACCCATGCCTGAACCAAACCCCATTTCCCTGATATAATCAGGCGCTGTTGAGTAGCCCTCAGTCATGGCAAGTTCAATATCCTCAATGCCGTGGCCCATGTCTTGGAATACAACCTTGACATAATCCGGCGTAATTGAATATTTCATCATGCCTGCGGGCGTATATATTATTATGTTCATTTCTGCCTCAAAAGCAGCTATCGCCGCTCTCCTTATGGCGCTTTGTTCAATTTGCATCTTTTCAAGTATGGTCTTAAGTTCACAGGAGGCAGCGCCTGCATTGGCAAAGTCCTTGCCTGTTAAAAAAAAAACTCCTTTCATAGTCGTTTCTTTATTTTGCATCATATGAATTCCTAAGCCCTTTTTCATATAACCTGCCGCAAGACTCATACTTGGAAAAATTTGTAATCATCAAGGGGATATTCTTTTCATCTGCGAGGGCAACGGTATCTTTATTGGGTACCTTTCCTCTCGCAAAGACAATTGCCTTAATATTTGCAACATGGGCAGTGCGTACAACGGTCTTGTCAACAAGACCTGTTATAAGAAGAGAATCCGTCTGTGAAAATGAAAGCACATCACTCATCAGATCTGCGCTATACGCCATTCCAATTACAGTATTTGCATCAAATTTAGACGTTAGGACATTTGCATTAAGTATCACCTTTATCTCAGCTAATGTTAGTGACATATTACCCCTTTACCGGTTCAATGTTAACTGTATCAATGGCCATTCCCCCATTAAATGAGGGGTGCGTAAGAGCATTAATGCGGTTGTGCGGAAAATGTGCCGGCACATAAACCGTTCCATGTGGAACCTCGTCAGAAACCTTGGATTTAAGATATATGTCTCCGCGCCTTGACATTACCTTAACGTGGCTGTTATCTGAGATGCCATATTCTTTTGCATCTTTCTCGTTTATCTCTATTAGAGCCCCGGAGACCACAAGGTCCAGAGCCTTAGACCTTGTTGACATGCTCCCTGAGTGCTGCAGTACATCCCTGACAACCATAGTCAGAGGATACTCTGCGTCAGGCTCTTCAGAGGGCGCATAGCTGGCGGGATTGAATGCATAACCCTGAGCAGCCCGAGTCTGGGGCGACGCATGTAATGCGCTCATATCTTTCATATCCCTTTCAATATCCCTTATGCCGATATCTTTCCCCATTGCCAATGAAAGATTTCTGATGATCTGCCAGTCCGAAAGCGATTGAACTGTTGTTTCCGCTACCTTGCGAAGCCTCTGGGCAACGCCTTCTGCATTTGTAAAGGTCCCTTCTTTTTCCGCCCAGCTTGAAGCAGGCAGTATAACATGCGCTAATTTTGCTGTCTCTGTGAGCGCTATGTCCTGCACAATTAAAAAATCAAGTGATTTTAGTCTCCTGATAATCTCAGAACTATCAGGGAATGTCACAACCGGGTCTTCCCCCATAATATACAGTGCCTTTAGAGGGCTGTCTCCATATAGCATCTCTAAAACGCTTTTGCCTGAATCCTGCTTTATTCCCGCCTGATAAAGCCCGAAAGTATTTGCGTATTCAGCCGGTATCTGAAGCGAAGCCGGGCTATCACCCAACAAATTGATAAGATTTGCTGCAGCAAGAACAGTATCCATTCCCTTATTATTTTCAGAAACACCTATAGAAAGGGATAACAGCCTGTTTTCTGCCTTTGCAAATATCTCTGCAACAGATGAAATATCTTGTTCGGGAATTCCTGTAATGCCCGACACTCTCTCAAGCGTGTAATCTTTTAATGATGATTCAAGGGATGAGAACCTCTGATACGCTGAGGCTTTCCCTCTGTCAAAAAGGCCTTTATCCATAATAACCTTCATAATCCCGTTCAGAAGAGCTATCCCTGTTCCTGCTTTTATCCTTAGAACCTGTGAACTGTGTTTTGTAAGTTTTGTCTCCCTGCTGTCAGCAACAATAAGCCTTGCGCCTTCTCTCTTCGCCTGTAAGATATTAAGCCCGAATATAGGGTGGGTTATGCTCAAATCCGATTCAAGGATAAATATCACTTCTTTATTCAGAGGAGATTTGAGGTCTATGCTATGTCCCTTCTGCCCGAACGCCATCTCCCATGCCTTTTCCACTTTGGCATAACCAAAAGCAGCAGAGGAATCTATGTTATCGGAACCGACAACTTCCCTCATAAATTTTTGCAGCATAAAGTTATCTTCATTTGTACATCTATGGGACCCTATGGCTCCGACAGAGGATGGCCCGTGAGATGTCATTATAGCTTTCAGGTTATTGCTTATATGCGTGAGCGCTTCATCCCATGAAACAGATGCAAACTCGCCGTCTTTTTTTATCATAGGCGTCTTCAAACGGTTTTCGCTGTATATGTAATCAAATCCAAACCTGCCCCTGCCGCATAGATTTCCTTCGCTCCTTCCATTGTCTTCCTTGCCCCGCGACCTCAGTATCTTTCCTTCTCTGATTCCAAGCGTAAGCGTGCAGCCGCAGCCGCAGAAAGGACAGATGGTGTCTCTCTCTTCAAGGAACCATGCACGCGCCTGAAACTTTGAGGGCTTGCTCAAAAGCGCTCCTGTCGGACAGGCG
>Ga0208373_1000105_pt1 | contig 149438 bp, 148 predicted proteins | sample RifOxyC2_FD_184036 | JGI IMG/M metagenome (GOLD analysis project Ga0208373, IMG submission 184036) | Soil microbial communities from Rifle, Colorado - Rifle Oxygen_injection C2 (SPAdes) | ecosystem: Environmental > Terrestrial > Deep subsurface > Rock core/Sediment | place: Rifle, Colorado...
TTTACAAGAGGAATTACTGCAATATATTTGGTACTATAATTATGAAAGACCTCACCAAGCTTTGAATGGACTGACCCCAAAAAAAATTCTTGAAAATTTGTCAACGAATTAGTTGACTTTTACAGGAATGACACAATGTCCTCGTTTGTTAGCAGTTACAAAACTTCACATTGCTTTTTTTAAAAAAACTTAATCTAATAAAACCATAATAATAAAATCATTAAAAAACTCTAAAAATCTAAAAAAATTATTAAAATTTAGCACAATACTTAATTTCGCCTATACAACCAAATTAAGCATTCTATCCGAAAACACTTCGGATAGAAACGAGTTAGGCGAAATGTCAATTCCACTTAACTTAACCAATAATAATATGAAAATATCAATGAAAAACAAAAGCAGCGTAGTCATTGCCAGCGTACTCGTGGCTGCATTTTTTTTGCTCCACTATTTCGTTTACATGGATAATGCTTCGGGTGAAGTTCCTGTCATACAAAGCTACACCGATGCACCCGTTGATTTACAAGAACTTGTACTTTGTGAAGAAAAGAAACCAAGTTATTTTAATCCGTTCCGCAAAGTACAATTTAGCTACCAAGTGGAGCAAAATGGCATTTACACCGAATGCAACATAATTGAACAAGCAGAATCAATTTTTACATCAAAAATGCAGCCACTCGTTGGCGATCCTTATGAATACTTGGACGGATTCGATGAAGATGGCTTCGGTAGGCCCCAAGTTGGTTACACTTATGCGAATTTGCTATTCTTTATAGTTCAATACCTCATAATCGCTGCTTTTGTTTTTGTTATAATAAAAACAGAAAAATCTAAATAACGTGGAATTGACACAACGCCTAACTTAATATATCTCGTCAAACCATCCACATAGACAAATTAGTCAAAAGATTACAGAACAACAAAAGGACCGGTGAGGTTTCACCCATCCTTTTGTAACCGACTAAAACATATTATTAGTATTTCACAAACGGTGTTTTTCTTTTCCACACAGCATAAATTATCGCTACAAGCTTGCGTTCCACGGCACAGGTGGCAGAAAAGTAATGCTTGCCTTCAGCAAGTTTTTTCTCAAAAAACTCCTTGAGCTCAGGATTATGCTGTCTGGCCACATAAGCCGCATTGAAAAGCAAACTTCGAAGGACGGGATTACCACGCTTGGTAATGAATCCTTTGCCGTTTATCGATGTTCCACTCTGATGCACACGACAATCCAAACCGAGGTAAGCAACAAGCTTTTTAGGATGGCCAAAACGCTCAATATTCCCAATAAAAGCAACCAACGCCGAGGAACAAACAGGGCCGATCCCGGGTATGGTTTGTAACAATTTCTGCTCTTCGGAATTTGTTTTCTGTAGTCGTTTTTTCATCTGTTTAAGATTTTCATTCAGAGAGTCCATAAGATTTGGAAATACACTATCAAGATTTTGGTCAGTGGTCTGTTGGTACTTATTTTGAATTGAGATAATATTTTTGCATTTGGCTTTAATTTTGGTTAATGAGGTATATTCCCTCAATAAAGCCTTTAATCTTAAGGGATAAATGGTAAAGAGAAAAAGAAGAAAGAAAAGAAAGAAGAAAAAGAGAAATGCGGGTAGCAATCTCATCCCACTTTTGATATCCTCAATGCAGGTTCCCGGGTAATAAATGGCCAAAGCCACAACTTAATTATCCGCATCTATAAGGATATCGTGGGATTGTAAGTTATGCGCCGGATCTTTTACATCCAACAGAGCTTGTCGACAACTCCCACACATTCAAAATATACTATTTGAATGCGGTTAAATGATATAGGAACTACCTATATCTATCAATAAATTTTTTTAAAAAAGAATATTTTCAAACCCTCTTAATTCCCTATTCTTATTCATTCAAGAACAACTATCAATATACCCAGCCACATCCTTTTCAAATTCTTCCCTTGTTTTTTGGAAAAATCTTTTAACACCAAATTCATAAATTCTCTCACAGTCCGCTCCCAATTTACGCCAAAGTGCAGCTTGTCTTAATTTTGCCTGATAATCCATTGGAGTTCCCAACTTGACACAATAACGCATCTTATCATCTAAATTCTTTAAAAAATCTAAAATTCTATCCTTATCTTCAGGCGATTCATCTAGGCTTTGGCATAATTTTTTAAATGATTCATCAAACATCTGCATTAACTTCTCTCCAAACTCAGAGCTCTTTTCATCCAATAATTTTTCATCATCTATAAAAATATGATAATAACTCTCACCTCCAAGTTGGATAAATTGCATTTCTTTTCTTACTTCACCAATCAATCCCAACAATTCTTTATCGACAAACAACGCATGATGACCTTCTCTAACTTCCACTTTCGAAGGTAATTTGGTTACATAACGTGAAGATACCAACTCCTCAAACTTTTCCAAGGACATACTCTTTCTCTCTTCTCCCAAACCTTCTGAAAACAAAGGATATATTCTACCATTAAACTCAACCGCAAAATACGTAATCCCGCAAGGTTCACTAATAGTCCCATTCAAAGCCACTGCCTCATAAATTCGACCTTCCTTTTCATCAAAATTATCCATATAAAATCTCAATTAAAAATTACCGCACGCATTTTGCCTGAGCATTCCCTTAACGTCAATCAGATTTAGCTATAACCCCCATTTCTATCAATAAAGAGTTTCCATCCGATCGCTATAATACGGCACTTCTTCCTCTCTTCCTCCTTGCACCAAACTCTTTCTTAAATCAGTATTTAAATTTAAGTAATCATCACTAATACGGCTTAGTTTAATTCCGGGATATTGGGAAAAAAGAGATTTCCCAAGGATATTTTCAGGTAATTGAAAATCTTCAATATAAAACTCTATAGAATCTATCTCTTTAAATAAATCCCATTTTATTTTTTCAAGAATATAAGAAGGAAGCCGTGGACCTTTTTTAATTTCATAATTTTCCGCATCTTCTTCTGTCCCCAAAGGATCATAATCAAACACTTTCGGATTATATTTTCCCCATTTTTTCACGATATTTGGATTCATATTTGCGAAATCTTCAAATGTATATTCAATTACATCGTCCCAAAATTCAACAGGACTCTTGTCAGAAATAAACCTTAATTTTATCGACATGGGCTTTTCACCATCCATGCCAAAACCTTCAATAATATATAGTCCGGATTCCTCATCCTGCTCATCCCTTGCTTTTATCAGATCTCCTGCGAAAAATCCTTTATATTCAATTTGGCAATCTGTTTCCGGGTAATCATGATCATTTAATATTAAAGATTTAAGAGGATAAGAACTATCAGTAAATTTAGGTAATTTATTAGTAATTCCACCGCAATCAGGTTCATGCTTAAATTTACTCCTAGCTTGACTCTTAAATTTTTTCAATTTTTCTTTTAAATTAACTCTCAAATCTCTTTCATAATCTCTTTTTAATTTTTCAAATTTTTCATTCAAAAAACTTACATCAAGTACATGACTTCTTTCCTCTGCGAGATAAGAATTAATACTTCCACTCAGCTGTTCAAAAAATCTTTCACACTCGACATCAAATTCGCTCGTTCTACGATTAATCTCGTTTGTTATATCTTCATCGGATTGATCTTTGGAGATAGTCATTTTAAGTGCTTCTAAATATTGGCTATCTAATAAAGCTCGAAACTCTTCAAAAATTTTTTCAATTTTTCCTTTAAAACGATCTACTTCTTCAGGAATTCCTTTTTCTCCGATTATTTTCAATCGAATCAAATTCCCTTTTATGGGATCTTGTAATAAATTCAAATGATCATGGTTTGAATGTTCATTATTTTCCGTTTGTTTCGGATTCTCTCTCATTACATAAGCAAGAAACATTTTATGATCATGCAGTATTGTACCAATAAAATATAAAGCTGCCTCTTCGGATGTATAAAAATCTCTAACTAAGTTTGGTTTTATCCGAATGTCGTTATTTAATATCTCTGTTTGCGCCTCTTCTGTTCGATGAAACAATGGTTCCAAACGAACCTCGACTATTTTCGTAAGTTTTTTCATCGCAGACATAAAATTTCCATAATCATTGTTGAATTGAAAATCATCTCCGGGATGAATAACAGGCATAACTTCATCCTTTAAACCCAAATGAGTTCCGGTATCAAACTTAATATGTTTATAAATAAGATTCAATAATTGTCTTAAATTAAAATTACTACGATCCTTATAAATAATTTCACGTATTTTATCAGCTTGTTCAGTTGTGATCTCGCAAGCAAGCCGGTTTTCCAAATCTGAGATAAACCCTAAGCTTTGTTCCAGAACTTCTGATGAGGATTGTGCGTTTACGGCTGCTTCAATAAGCTCATGAAAATTTCTTAAAGCAAACAGGTTATTCAATCGTCTCATTAAATCTATATATTCCCATCTTATTATTTCTACTCTGAATTTTTCCAGTTCACTGTATGTGTCATATTTTTCTTCTCTTAAAAGTGGCTTATCCAATAATTGAGCATCATATAACTTTTTAAAATTTCTCTTTTTTCTATCACTTGAATCTTCCGAACTATCTCCAAATTTCGACAAATCCGGTTCGGGATCATCAAGTTTATATTTTTCAACAGCAGCCTCTCTTCTTTTTTGTTCATCCGTGGATCCTCTATTATTTTCAATTTCCCATTCATAATTTCGAGGCATGCTGACTAAATTTAACATCTGAGGAGGTAAATACGGTTTCAAACGTTCAATTATCTTCCTTTCTTTCTCATCAAGATAGATTGCTATAGATTCAGCCAATTTATTGCCATCAATTGAATTTAACGAATCACCTAATTTTGCTCTTATATCTTCAATTTCCAATAATAATCCCCATATCAGCATAAGGTCTTCAGTATCTTTAGCAGAAGATATTAAATTTATTTCATAAGGAGATACAGGTTCATTAAGAGATTCTCTATGTCTTATAAATTGAGATATCACATCCTCAATTTTTTTTCTGAAAGGTAAATTTCTATATTCCTCACTACTTAATTCGGAATAATCACTAAGGTCGATTATATCTTTCATTTATTTTATAAAATAATAAACATAACAAACAATCCTCTGACATATAAAACAAAATTGAGCAGTTGTCAAATTAATTTTATTACCTTACACCGGCGAATGATCTCCGGTCACTACTCCCCAACATTCACCTCCCTCGGCTTCGCTCCCCTACTGGGTCCCACGACACCATTTTCCTCCATCAAATCCAGCAATCTCGCTGCTCTCGCATACCCAACCGACAACCTTCTCTGTAAATATGACGCGGAAGCTTTTCTGGATTGCATAACCAACTGCACGGCCTCCTCGTACAAATTATCCTCATCATTCGCCTGCGCACTCGCCGCTGAACTTGGCGGAATGCCCGGAACATTTTCTTTAGCGGTTTCTTCAGAAGTTATGTCTTGTCTATAATCCACATCCATTGTTAATTTAACCCTATTTGTAACCCTTTCAATTTCCTTGGAAGAAATAAAAGCTCCCTGAACCCTAAATGGCCTACCCATATTTCCCGGCAAAAAGAGCATATCACCATGCCCAAGCAAATCTTCCGCGCCCATCGTATCAATAATTGTCCTTGAATCAATTTGCGAAGCCACAGTAAACGCAATACGCGCCGGTATATTGGCTTTAATCAAACCTGTAATCACATCAACCGAAGGTCTTTGCGTAGCCACAATCAAATGAATGCCAACGGCTCTCGCCATTTGAGCGATTCTACAAACAGAAGCCTCAACCTCTTTCCCCACCGTCATCATCAAATCAGCCAATTCATCGATTACAATCACAATATACGGCATTTTTCTTTTAATTTTATTATCCGAATTATAATCATCAATATTGCGATGTTTATTTTCAGCGCAAAGTTTATACCTCTCGTTCATTTCTCTTACACACCAACGCAAAGCCACATTCGCTTTATCAGGTTCAGTTATGACCGGAGTCAATAGATGCGGAATAGCATTATAATTATTCAATTCCACCCGCTTCGGATCAATTAAAATCAACCTTAAATCCCGCGGTGAATATTGATAAAGCAAAGTAATCAAAAAACTATTCACGCAAACGGATTTTCCGCTTCCTGTAGAACCCGCGATTAACAAATGCGGCATTCTCGCCAAACTGCCGATAATGGGATTACCTGAAACATCACGTCCAATAGGCAATTTTAAAGGATCCGCGAATTCTTTGTATTCTTTTGACTCAATCAATTCTCGAAGCCTAACCGTGCTTCTATTATCATTGGGAATTTCAATGCCAACCATTGACTTGCCGGGAATCGGCGCCTCGATACGAATACCCTTTGCAGCTAAAGCCAATGCCAAATCACTTTTCAAATTGGTGATTTTCGATAATTTCACACCTGCATGCGGTTTCAAAGTATATTGCATTACTGTAGGACCGACATTAACACTATTCATTGTCACCTCAACTCCAAACTGAGCTAATTTTTCTTGAATCAAATTGGCATTTTTCTTTAAAGTTTTATCATCTGAAGAAATATTCAACGAAGCATCGCTTAAAAGATTCAATGGCGGAAATTCCCAAGGCGTTTCCATCAAATCAGTTTCATTCAAAACATTGGCTTCTTGATTGGATTGCGTCTGTGGCATAGAAGCCAAAATTTCCGCTTCCTTATCCTGACTTAAAGAATCTTTCAAAGCGCCAACCATACTCCCGCCCCTTTTCAAATGCTCAGGCTTAATAATATTCAGATCTTTTTTCTCGACTTCTTCTTTATTTTCTGAAGAATCCGATGATTTTCTATCAACTTTTACAGCTCTTTTCGGCAAAAACAATTTAACAAACAAAGTAATTATCGAAGCCAAAGAAAATTGAAAAGAAAGCAAAATTGAAATTAAAAAAAGTGATATCGCTATCACATACGCGCCGGATTTACCAAAAATATGAAATAAAATAAACGCTCCGGCAAATCCCGTCAAACCGCCAAAATTTCCTTCTTTCGCTGTATCATAAAAATCCATCAAAGGCACAGACAAATGTACAATTGAAAGGGAAGAAATGATAAAAAGAATAAGACCAAAAATTCGCGACAAATTATATTCCACCTGTTTTATAAAAAATAATGAAAGAGCGATACTGACGAAAATTATCGGCAATAAATAAATTCCATAGCCAAAAACAGGAGAAATAAATCCCTTCCAAATCGCGCCCAAAGGCCCCAAATTACCTTCATAACTAAGATAAGTAAGACCTGCCAAAGCCAAATAAAAAACAGCCCAAATTTCTTTCGCGATACTACTATCAATTGAAAAATCAAATTCCCTTCTCCTTCTCACAACTTTGGTTTTTGAAGCGAGTTTTTTTCTTCGAACTTTTCTTTTCATTTTTTCTAGCTAAGATTCTTGTATAAAATACTAATAGCACTATAATAAAATGCGAAATAAATGTCTATAAATTCTAACAATCCTCGCATGATCCGCACCCGCTTTGCTCCTTCTCCAACCGGCTATCTCCATGTTGGCGGTTTAAGAACCGCTTTATATTCATTCCTATATGCTAAAAAACATAACGGTAAATTTATTCTTCGCATCGAAGATACAGATCAAGAAAGATTGGTTGAAGGCGCAACGGAAAATTTAATAAAGATACTTAATCTGTTTAATTTAAAATTTGATGAAGGACCTGATGTCGGAGGTGAATTTGGACCATATATTCAATCCGAACGACGCGAATTGCATATTAATGAAGCAGAAAATCTCTTGAAAAAAAACGCAGCCTACCGCTGTTTCTGTACAAAAGAAGATTTGGATAAAATGCGCGAAGAACAGCAAAGACTAAAAAAACCGCCTATGTATGACAAAAGATGCCGCTTTTTATCATCAGAAGAGATTAAACAAAAACTTGAAAAAAATACACCTCATGTAATCAGACTCAAAGTTCCGGAAAATCAAAAAATTATTTATAATGATTTGATTCGAGGCAAAATCGAAGTATTAACAAATACTATCGATGATCAAGTACTGATCAAATCAGACGGTTTTCCGACTTATCATTTGGCGAATGTGGTAGATGACCATTACATGCAAATCTCACACGTGATCAGGGGCGAAGAATGGCTTCCCTCAACCCCAAAACATATAATTTTATATCAAGCGTTCGATTGGAAACAGCCGGAATTCGCGCATTTACCGCTGCTTCTCAATCCCGACAAAACAAAATTATCAAAACGCCAAGGCGACGTGGCATGTGAAGATTACTTAAATAAAGGGTATCTTGAAGAAGCACTCCTCAATTTTGTGGCTATGCTCGGCTGGAATCCGGGATCAGGAGAAACACAGGAAATTTTCACTTTAAATGAATTAATAGAAAAATTCGATTTAAATAAAGTTCAAAAAGCCGGCGCTATTTTCAATATTGAAAAACTGGACTGGATGAACGGCTTATATATCCGCCAAATGGACATAGAAAAATTAACGGAACAAATCCTCCCTTACCTGCAAAAACAAGAATGGTTTACAAAAAGTCCTTTATCAAAAGACATAAAATATCTTCAAGAATGCATAAAACTGGAACAAAGCAGAATAAAAACTTTCCCTGACAGCATCCCCATGCTGGAAATATTCTTCACGGAACAACCTGAATACGACAAAAAAATATTTCTAAATGAAAAAATGAAAGTAGATGAAGCAATAGCCAAAGAAGCTTTGGAAAAATCATTAAAAGCATTGGAAAAACATGACAATTTCGATAACGAAGAAACAACAAAAGAAACCCTAATGCAAGTAATAACAGAAATGAACGTCAAAAACGGCCAAGTTCTATGGCCGATCAGAACAACCCTAACCGGCCGCGAATTCTCCCCCGGCGTCTTCGAACTCCTCAGGGTTTTAGGAAAAGAAAATAGCTTGAAAAGGATTAGGAATGGGATAGAAAAAATCAGTTAAATAATTTTAAATTATTCAGCCCAATCATTTTTTGAGTCACTCGAAATCTCTTGCGAAACTCCCTTAATTTTATCAGACGGCATCTTAATTTCTATTTTTTGCTCTTTTGTCCGTAAACCAATTATTATGTTATCTGGAAAAATTCTATTTAACCGTTCACTTATCTCTTCTTTCAATCTATCTAAAGCAAGTTCATACTTATTAATTCTATCAGTTGAAAAATAGTTACCATCATGGGTCATGAAAACATCAACATATACCATTTTATCACCTTCCGGAGGGTTTATCTTTCCCAACTTCTCGCGAATTTTACCTGACAATTCATCAATTTCAGACTGGAGAACAGTGTCTTCTCTATCTGTATAGTCTCTATCAGTTCTAGTTGTCATAATATGATCACCACGGTAAATTTCATTAATTAATCTGTCTCCGTCCATAGTCAAATCAATCTGTGTAATACTTTGATTATCTTGAGTTAATTTATCCTGCCTTATAGTGATTTCTTCCATAATTTTTTTTAAAAATAAATTTTTCGTCCAAATATTAATATAAATATTTAAATTGTCAAATTTTTTAATCTTAAACCTTGCAAAAAAATTCAAAAATAATAATATAAGAATACGATATAATCAATCTTTAAACAGCACTTCCAATGAATTTATCTGAAATTAACTACATATTAAAGGAAATCAAAAAGAAAATTACCTGCCCGCACTGCCAAAAAATTTTTTCAAACAAAGAAATTCACATACTTGGCACTAACAGATTTGACGGCGCTTTTTTCATTGATTGCGAATCATGCAAAAACAAATTAATGATTAATGTCTTCCTGCCCCACATGGCAATTACGGATATTAATATGGATATAGAAATTAAAATAGTATCCATCAACAAAAATCCTGTTACGAAAAACGACGTTCTGGATATGCATAATTTTCTGAAAGAATTAAAAAATGAGGATATAAGCAAGTTTATAAGGTAAAGCAAAAAATAACTTTTAGTGTTAATATATAATTTTTCGTAATTTGTAATACGTAATCCGTAATTCGTAAAAGGAAAATATTTAAAAAATTCAATTCACGAATTACAGATTACATATTACAAATTACGAGCCATCTATCACTTACTATTCTATCCATGCCTCAAAAAATCCTTCTCCTCGCATTTCTTCTCACCCTCTCAAGTTGCTCCCTCGGTGATAGTTTTGAAAATGTAAAAAATACGGCTACTGAAACAATTGATTCAACAGTAAATACCTATGAAGAAACAAAAAACAAAGTAAACGAAACAATTTCGGATGTAGAAGAAGCAACAAATAGCGTTACAAAAGCTACTAACGATGTACAGGAAGTTTTTGAATAAATTAACTAACTATTTAAATGATCAGTTTTTACTGAAAGATATACTCCAGTAAAAACCCTCGTAACATTATGAAAAAATTCCTAAAAAAACTTAAAAATAAAGCAAAAAAGAATCAAAAAACAATAGTTTTCGCTGAAAGTGAAGATATTCGAGTACTTTCTGCAATTAAAGAAATAATAAATCAAAATTTATGCCGTCCTATTTTATTGGGAAATTTAGATAATATAAAAGAAATTCTCCGCAAACATCGCTTAAAATTAAACCTGCAAAAAATCCAAATTATCAATCATTTGGACAATGATTTTATTGATCATTATGCTAAAAAATTATTCAAAATCAGAAACGGAAAAATTAAAAATTTAATGGAAGCGCAAAATTTACTCAAAGACCCCAATTATTTCGGCACCATGATGATCAATGAAGCTTATGCTGATGCCATGATTTCAGGAAACCTATCTCCTACGAACAAAACTATTCTTCCTGCTTTACAAATAATTAAAACCAAAGAAAAATTTCATAAAGTTTCAGGATTATTTATTATGATGATGGAAAAAAAATTAATATTTTTTGCAGATTGCGCAGTCATGACAGATCCAAATTCACATGATTTAGCGGAAATAGCCATCGACACGGCAAAAACAGCTAAAAAAATGGGCATTGAACCGAAAATTGCCATGCTTTCTTTTTCAACTAATGGTTCAGGAGATCATCCTACAGTAGATAAAATGCGCGAAGCCACTTTAATTGCAAAAGAAAAAGCGCCAAAACTGATCATAGAAGGAGAAATGCAAGTTGATGCTGCTTTAAATAAAGAAGTGTGCGCCCAAAAATTTCCAAATTCAAAAATTCAAGGAGATGCCAATATACTTATTTTTCCGGACCTCAATTCTGCCAATATAGCCTATAAATTAGTCCAAAGACTTGCAAAAGCCGAAGCCATAGGTCCAATTCTCCAAGGCCTGAAAAAACCGATCAATGATTTATCGCGCGGTTGTGATGCCGAAGACATAGTAAACTTGACAGCGATCACAGCGGTGATTGACTAATCAAGTTTTTCACTACCTTCGCTATCTGCAGTCCTTCCTTTGTCGTGATAACAAAAACTTTAATTTTGCTTTTTTTATCATGAATTTCCAAATCATTCTTTTTATTTTTTCGATCATCCAAAGATAAACCTGAAAATTTCAAATAATCACAAATCCACTTTCTTACATACCATGCATTCTGTCCAACACCGGCAGTAAAAGTAATCGCATCAAAACCTCCCAGAACCAAAATATAACTACCAATATACTTGGCTATATCATAACAATATAAATCCAAAGCTAATTTAGCCCTCACATCTTTTTCCTTAAACCATTTATCCCTTAAAATTCTCACATCCGAAGTAATACCGGAAACACCTTTCAGTCCGGAATCATAATTAAAAATCTTCTCCAAATTATCAAAAGTATAACCCTTTTTCAACAATAATCTTATAATTGAAGGATCAAAATCCCCTATTCTCGTCCCCATCATTGCCCCGGTCATAGGCGTAAAACCCATACTTGTATCAACGCACTTTCCATCTTTAATCGCGCTTATACTCACGCCATTTCCCAAATGGCAAGTTATAATTTTAGATTTGTTCTTCTTTAATAATTTAAGTGTTTGTGAACTTACATATTCGTGAGAAATACCATGAAAACCATATTTCCTGATATGATAATTCCTATAAAGTTTCATAGGCAGCGCATATAAATATGCTTTTCTTGGTAAGGTCTGATAAAAAGCCGTATCAAAAACCGCGACATCAGGAATGCTTTTTAAGTATTTTTGACTTGCAGTGATAATTTTGTAATTAGCGGGATTATGCAACGGCGCAAGAATAAAATTTTTTTTAATTTCTCTTTTCACTAAAGGATTAACAAAAGTAGGTTCAATTAATTTTTCACCTCCATGAACAACTCTATGCCCTATAACCTTAATTTCACTGAATTTTTTTAAAATTTTGCTATCAATTAAACCTTTTAAAACCATTTTAAAAGCTTGATCATGATTTTTACATATCACTTTCTTGTTTACAACTTCATAATCTTCCCCTCTTAAAATATGCTGCTTAAACTTACAACTATCTAAAGAAATCCCATCCACATGAGCTTTATAATGACTTTTCAAATTTAAATAATCATAAAGAGTAACCTTTAACGACGACGACCCCCCATTGAAGACTAAAATATACATGAATAATTATTAGTAATTTTATATTCATTGTGATCGGCATTATTCCTGATCACTGATTTCTGATCACTCCACCCTACATATACGAACTCTCAATCAACTCTTTAAAATCCTCAAAATCCAAAATTTGCTCCCGTTCATTGGATGGTAAAGTCTCATCAGCTGTAAACATCCATACTTTCCCATTATCCAATAAAGATAAAGTCCACATTACTGATCTTTTTAAAAAACCTGAACCGCTTACAATTTCCATTAAAGCATGATGATCATCTTTTATATCCAAATTTATATCGTCCACAGGCCACCAGTCAAAACTCTCCAAATCATACAAACTGCTGAATTGTAATGTCTCTTTTTTCTCGGTTTCTTTAATCTCTTGGCCGATCGAAGATTCTTTTTCATATTCTTCTTCCAAATTTTCCGGCTGCTCTTCTATAATCTGATCTGTAGCTTCCGTTTGACCTTTATCTCCTTTTTGAAATATTCCTATACTTTCATCAGGTTTTAATTCGGAATCTTGCGCTTCTTCTACATTAATGGCTTGTTCCTGAGAGGAAATTGTTCCCGCTCCTTTTGGTACGGTTGGAGAAAAAATAGGTTCTTCATTTTTGATTTCTACATCATCTACAGCGGTTTTGGAAAAATCAGCCCCTTGAAAATCCGGAATTTTCTTTGGTTCTTCCTGTTTGACTTCATTGGTAATTGTTGGCACATCCATATTTTTACCCAAATTCGGATCTTCTTCAAATTGCGAAACATTTGGTTTTTGGCTTGTTGCTTCTTGATTCATAGTTTGTGGTTGCACCGGAATATTCATGTTTTCGTTTTGTAACGGGGTTTGCGCTGTAGAAAGCTGAGATTCTTGCTGTTTTGGAAGCTGTGGTGGAATTACATTTAATTGAGGTTGAGGTACTGCTTGAGGAGTCTGTTGTTGCATAATTACATTTCCCTGAACCTGAGGAGAAAAACCGCCTCCCTGTGTTCTCATTTTTTCAATTTTGTCGGCATGATCTTTAAAATATTGAATATAAGCTCCATTTTGCGCGCTTGTTCCACGATAACCATCACTATTACTCATAATCGGAGGTTCTCCTTGTGTCATTGAATTAATATACTCAATTATCTCAGGATGAGCAGCCAAAAATTGTCTACGATTCAGAAATCCCGCAGCCAAATTAAATGCTGTAAAAACCTGATCGATATCTCCTGACATTAAAGCCGCGGCTTTAGGGTCTTTTTGCATCCCTCCTCCCATTTGTCCGGCAAATTGATTATTCTGCGGATCTTCAAATACAGCTCTATTCTCAAAATTAATAAAATAATTAAAATTTGGTCTAAAAGGAATGTTCTTCATAAAAAATTAGTTAAATTAATTTGTTTAAAATCTAAAAATTATAACACATTTTTATATTATTACCAATAAAATATTAATATTTTGGCTATAAAAACTCAAAAAGATTGCCTAACATAGTTTTTACCGCTATAATTATAAGATTTTAAAAATCAAAATAAAAATTAACTAAAACAAAATGAAACTCATTCCAGAAAAAGTCGATATTAAAACCGGCAATAAATATATTGCAGTTTTGCATGAAGATACAGCCAGAATGTTTGATTTGCATGCCGGCGACAGAATTATTTTAAAGAACAAAAAAAATGTAATTCGCGCTCTTCTCGACACCACTCCTACCATGCGTAAAGATCATATTAAACTTTTTACTGAAGCTTGGGACTTATTGGAAGCAAAAAAAGGAGATAAAATTACAGTAGAAATGGCCGAAAAACCCATCTCAACCATGTACATAAAAGAAAAGCTCAACGGAATCGCTTTAACAAAAGCCAAAATTAACGAAATCGTAAAAGACATAGTAGAAGACGACCTTACTGACATTGAAATGACATATTTTGTTTCAGCATGTTATATTCATGGATTAAACGACCAAGAAACCGCGGATCTTACAAGATCGATAGTCGCTAACGGAAATAAACTTAAATTCAAAGATAAAATTATTGTGGACAAACACTGTATAGGTGGAGTACCCGGCAATAGAACAACAATGATAGTTGTACCAATGCTTACCGCTGCAGGCTTAAAAATGCCAAAAACTTCTTCTCGATCAATTACCAGCCCCGCAGGAACCGCTGACACAATGGAGGTTCTCGCTAATGTCACAAATCAAGCTCCAAAACTCATGAAAATAGCCAATAAAGTCGGCGGATTTATTACTTGGGGCGGTGGCGTTGATTTGGCGGCGGCTGACGATCGCTTAATCCGCGTAAGACATCCTTTAAGCTTGGATCCCGAAGGCATGCTTTTAGCTTCAATCATGGCCAAAAAACATTCAGTCGGAGCAAATCATGTTCTTATTGATATTCCAATCGGAAAAACCGTAAAAATATCCAATATGAAACAAGCCCAACATTTAAGACAAAGATTCCTAAAAATCGCTAAATTATTAGGAATGAAAGCCGAAGTAATAATTACTGACGGGAAAGAACCTATTGGCAATGGAGTAGGACCTCTTCTTGAAGCCATTGATGTAATAAAAGTTCTAAAAAATGAAAAAGATGCGCCTCAAGATTTGAAAAACAAATGCATCAAATTAGTCGCGATTTTATTGGAACTGACAAAAAAAGCCCACAAAGGACAGGGATTGAATATGGCTAAAGAATTACTGGAATCAGGTGCGGCATGGAAAAAAATGCAAGAAATAATAAAAGAACAAGGCGAGAAAAAAATTCCAAAACTATCTTCTATTTTTATAGACATAAAAGCCGAAAAAAGCGGAAAAGTAATTGAAATCCATAACAAAAAAATATCCCGAGTCTGCCGTGTTGCCGGCGCCCCGAAAGACATTCAGGGTGGAGTTTATTTATACAAAAAAACAGGCGATAAAGTTAAAAAAGGAGAAATACTATTCAGAATTTATTCATCCAGCAAACAGCTTCTGGATTATGCTTCCAAATTTGCCAAAGAAGATTCCGCATATACTATAAAATAATAAAAATGCCATTTAGCATAAAAAAATACTCTCTGTTAATTCTAGGAATAATTTTTCTAACATCCTGTAGCATCAATCCATCCAATTACAGCAAATCTCTTCAAATTGAGAAAAAAACAAAAGATGAAACTGTATCAAAAAATGAAAAAAACTCCAAAGGATCTACCGCTATAGAAGATCCTAAAAAAAACGAAAAATCTTCTAATATAATATCCGATGAAAATATTTCGAATGAAAAACAGAAAAATTTAACCAAAAATGAATTTTCATCAAAAGAGGAAAGCAAAAAGGCTGCAGAGAAAGAAAATAAAGAAAAAACTATTTCTATTGAACCTACAACAAAATACAAAACAATCGAGATTATAAGTCAGGAAGAAATAAATACAAACGTTTTTAAAGCCGATAACTTCATCAAAACAACACAACCTGCTTTAACTGATCATCCGACAAAAAAACTGGCCATAGTGAAAAACTATTATTTTGCCAATAATAATCTCATAGGTAATATTGAAAATGCCCTGCATCAAAATAATATGGAAGCCATATCACAACTGAACAAATTGACAAATGAATATCCGGGAAAAATAATCCCCAATTTAGAGTTGATTAAAACAGAAACTCTTTCCGAAGATTCCAAAAACGTATATTTTAAATTTACTAATTTTGAAGAAGACAAAATTAAACAAGAAGGTTATTTTCTGATTCATCAGGACAATAACTTGATTATAAATGTAAATCTGATATTTTCCGGCAAAAATGAGTTTAATGCTGACAACGAAAACAAACTGAAATCCATGCTTCAATTCGCGAAATCCAAAATCAAATAAATTTAAATTTTAATCTTCAACAATGACTTTCCAACAAATTTTACAAAATATCAAAGATCTGAAAATCCAAGGCGCGCAAAAAATAGCGGTTGCCGCGGTTGAAGCTTTTAAAATTAAATTGGAAGAAAAAGCATCACAAGAAGAATTGGAAAAATCTGTTGTCGATCTTGCCAATGCCAGAGCCACGGAACCGGCACTTCGCAACTCGCTTAGATATTGCTTGAAAAATTATCAAACTGAAAAAAATATCGCTGAAAAAGTAATAGAATACTTTAAAAATTCACAAAAAAAAATTATTGAATACGGCGCCAAAAAAATTGAAAATAATATGATAGTCCAAACACATTGCCATTCATCGACGGTTACAGGAATAATTATCGAAGCAAAAAAACAAGGAAAAAATTTTAAAGTTAACAACACAGAAACCCGCCCGAAATTTCAAGGTAGAATTACCGCGGAAGAATTAGCAAATGAAGGAATCGAAGTACATCATTTTGTGGATAGCGCGGGAAGAGTAGCTATGAAACAAGCTGATTTATTCTTATTCGGCTGCGACGCGATCACAAGCGAAGGTCGAATAATCAACAAAATTGGCACAAACATGCTCCTGGAATTCGCCAACAAATACAATGTACTTACCTATTCCTGCACCAATTCGTGGAAATTCAACCCTGAAACAGTATTCGGAGCTGAAGAAGAAATCGAACAAAGAAATACAAATGAAGTTTGGGAAAATCCCCTAAAAAATATTATTATTCACAATCCGGCCTTTGAACCGGTTTCACCTGACCTCATGACGGGAATAATTACAGAATTGGGAGTATTCAAATCCGAATCCCTGATTGAAGAAATCCGCCGCGCTTATCCATGGTTAATTTAAAAATCCCAAAAATTTCTTGACAAAAAAATAAAAAAATATATTTTAGTAATAATTTCTTTATTTTAAACAAAAAACTATGACACTGGAATTATCAGAAGATAATATCACAGACTTTAACTTTGCTTATCTTGAAGATAATGCTGATCCGGAATCTTTAAAAAAGATATTTACTATCTCAAGACAAATTTCCGACAAAATCTTAGAAAACGAAGGCGGAAGACATAAAACTAAAAAACAATTTAGCTGGGAATTTAAGAAATATTATAACGCATATTCAAAAGAAGCTGACGAAAAACTTCATATCGCAAATCAAATAAGAGAAAAAATCTTGTTAATTTATCGTGAAAAAGGAATTAATCCAAGAGAACTTTTTTATAATCCGGATCTCACTCTTGAATACTGAATATTCTTAAAAAACTGATTTACATCGCCATTTCATAAACCTTTGCCGCAGTCAGTAAATACATCTTGCGCGCTTTTTTATCTATATAAAAATCTTTAATCTCTTCCTTTACATCTTCAAAAATATATTGAGAATTATAAATTAAATCAAATTTCCCCGGCACTTTATTGTACAAAAGCACTCTCTTTTTTTCCGGTTCCAATACATAAACTTGATCCATATCTTTTTCCGTATAAAGAGCTTTCGGCTTTTCCATAGGCACAATCGGCTGATTGTCAATAGTGATGTCCTGCTTTTTCCCAACATAATAATTTTCAATGATTCCATTTGATTTCAACAAATAAACACTTCCGTCAATTGAAATCGAAACTGCTCCGGTTAAATCACTTTCGGAAACAAATTTTTCCGGCACGCTATATTTATCTCTTCTTCTTTTATATTTCCAAATCTGATTATTCTCCGCATCCAAAACATATAATTTATCTGAATACGCGGCAACATCCATTCCTGAATGCCAAGCCTTATCTTCAGTATCCATGAAAGTAAAAACACCATCTTTAAATTCAATAATCTGGCCGGATTTTGTTAAGAAAACCAAAGAATCTCTATCTTCAAAATACGTTCCTCTTACAACAAATTCATTATCATCAATTGTTAAAGGCTCGGAAGCACTGTCTAAAAGTAATTTATAAAGAGCATTATATTCAAAAGCATATAAAGTGTCCTGATAAGACAATAGCCCGATAGCATTTACATTGCTTCTTTTCCCGCTCAAATCAGCTACCAAGCGCAATTTATCAGAAGATATCCTTATAACGTTATCAAGCATATCCCTTTGCGACTTAATTGTTTCTAAATTTTTGATAGCCTCAGCTTTTAAATATCCGGACTGCAAAACCTTTAAAGTGTTTTTCTCCGCCGCGTCCAACAATACTCCAGCTTTTTCTTTATCGTAAGACCTTTGCTTTGCCAAATCAACATTTTCTTTTGCGTGAAGCAAATCAGCGGCATATGTTGTACTCTCTTTTTTCTCGCGACTTCTAACCTGCAAACTATAAACACTGACACTTAACGTTAAAAACATTATTATGGAAAGTAATAAAATTGCATTCTTTTTACCTTTAAAAAACAAGAAAAAATCTTGAAATTTTTGTTTATCAAATCTGTTTAAATTCGCAATTTTAGCTTTTAAAGCAGGCAAAACAGAACTTAATTTCATCAAAATCCGGCGATTATCGGACACTCTGGGAATTCCGGCAGTTTCAATTTTTTCCTCCTCATTCAAAATTTCTTTTTCTTTTACTTCAATTCCTAAAATCGCCACTTTATTGGAAACTTCCCTCTTCAACAAAGATCGAAGTTCTTTTAAGGCTTCAGGAAGATTATAATTGGAAAAAAGTTTACTTAAATCAATTTCCGTCAAATATCGAAGAAGTTTTGTGGAACTCAAAATTACAGTATCTGAATCTTCCAAAGCACCGCTAGCGACATTGCTGAACAATTCATTTGCCGCATCATCTTCGGATAACCCCTCTGTAATCACACTCACATATTTTCCTCTCACCAAATAAACTTCCGCATCTCCGGCTTGCGTTAAATACAAATTATCTCTGGCAATAACGCCGATCGCAATACTTAAATTTGAAATGAATTTAAATTCTTTTTCTTTTTCCTTTTTTAAAACAACCTCATTGATTTTTTTTAATGAATCCTCAAATCGAAGATAAGGATCCCTATCCATTTCCAAATAAAAATTTTCTTTTAAACAGTCAAAAATATCTTTAGCTATTTCCTCCGCCAATAATGGATTATTTGGCATCTCCAAAGTAAAAAAAATTCTTCCTTCATTTTTCTGACCAACAGATTCGACATAATCGTAAACTTGAGTGAAAGCAAAGCCTTCTTCATCTTTTCCTAAAATAATTTGCTCAAAATTTTCTACTAATGACATAAATTATAAGTTGAAATAACTTAAAAAATAACTAAAATTAATTTGGTTCGGCAATTCGTAGAATATATATTCTAACATTGAAAGTCAACAAAAGCTTGCCATTTTTTTGAGATCAATAATGAAAACACTTATCCTCGACAATTACGATTCATTCACATATAACCTATATCAATATTTAGGAGAATTAAATGCGAATCCTGAAATCTTCAAAAACAATAAAATTACAATTCCGGAAATTGAAAAAATAAATCCGTCTCACATAGTTATTTCTCCGGGTCCCGGCAATCCTGAAAATCCATTATTCTTTGGAATTTGTCTGGATGTAATTTTAAAATTAGGTCCGAAAATTCCACTTCTGGGCGTTTGTCTGGGACATCAAGGCATAATTCATGCTTTTAAAGGTCAAATCATAAAAGCCCCAAAAATAATGCATGGCCAAACAAGCTTCATAAAACATAATGAAAACGGAATTTTTAAAAACATTGAAAATCCTTTTCCCGCCATGCGCTATCATTCTCTAATAGGCTCAAAAGAAAACTTTCCAAAAGACCTAAAAATATCAGCTGAAACCAAAGATGACGGGATAATAATGGCAGTACAACACAAAATCCACCCCATTTTCGGCATCCAATTTCACCCCGAATCAATCGGAACACCCCAAGGAAAAAAAATACTAAAAAATTTTCTCTCACTGCCAACTTACAACCTATCGTAATAACTTACAATCATAGATAGTCATCTGCAACCTGAAAAAATTAAAAATCCCGGCCGCAAGTCACCTTTTCGTTGTCGCGACATTATTATTCTTTACATACGTTACGTCTTTTAGCTCCTTATTATCCATTTTTTCAGTTTTTTTGTTTTCTTCTATCGTGGTAAAAGTTTTCGCTTCGATAATCTTTTTTTCCAATATTTTGCTTTGTTGATAAAGCAAATCATTTTTTTCCTGCAATTCTTTCAGAACATAACCTTTGGCATTGGTATGACTGCCAATATAGAGGTGAATTGCCGCCAAAAAGGAAAGAATCGTAAAAGTCGCGATAATTAAAATTCTGGAACTCTTTTCCACTTGCGCAGACAAAGTGGTTTTTCGGTATTTGAATACATTTTTAGCTTTTCTTAAATACATTACTTAATCATTTTAGAATTTCATATTTAATAGGAATATATCCGCGAGAAATAGGTGCCAAACGTTTGAACGCTTCAGCAGACAAGTCTAAAATAAAACGATAATCATAAGGCCCGCGATCATTTATCCTAACATCAACATAATCATTTGTCTCCAAGTTGTAAACACGAATTTTTGTGTTGAAAGGGAGGGTTCTTGAGGCCCCGGTAAATTGATTTTTATCAAATACTTCTCCGTTCGCGGTATGATTGCCGTCAAATCCATCTCCTTCACCATAAAAAGTAGCCTTGCCATAAATATATTCGATTTGTTCTTGTTTTTTTTCATTTATAATTTTAATTTCATCCCTTTTGATATAACGATAAATCAGACTCGACAGCATTGCTCTGCTTACAGGCCGATTAGGATAGATATTATTATCAGTATCGGTTTCCAATAATTTGTAGTTTTGAAATACTGAAAAATATGGCGCATACCAGGTTTCCACGGCAACATCATTATATGGATTATCAACCATAGTTTGAGTAATTTCCGCGCTGAATGAAAGCAAAATTATTTTTAAAGCTTCAGATAAATTTATACTTTTTTCCGGATAGAAAAATCCATTGGGATATCCATGAATAATATCCATTTCATTGGCTTTTTTTATGTACGGATAATACCAATCTTTGGCTGAGATATCCAAAAAAGCACTTATTTCAGAGTTAATTGACACTTCAGGAGTAGCATTTTCAGCATTAACAAGTTGTATTTGCTCATCGGTTTCAGAAAAATGATAATTGGAACTCATAAGTATTATTTTTAAAGCTTCAGCTCTATTAACCGTTTGTTCAGGCCGAAAAGTATTATCAGAATAGCCTTGAATTATATTTCTATCGTATAAATATTTTATAGCTTCGTAATCAGAATGTTCTGTTGGCAGATCAGTAAAAGGCAGCTCAAAATCGGCTTTGGCTGATTTTGTGGCATTAAATGAATTAATGATCAATATCACGCTTATTGTAAAAATTAATATTTTTTTCATAATTTTCATAGTAATAAAATTAATCTTTCAAAACTGGAATATTTACCGCAACAATTTTCAAAGGTTGCCTTTGCTTATCTGGAAATTTGAGATCAACTGTCTTTAAGTTTGATAACTATTTGACGTCTTTCTCCTTCTCCTATGCTCTCTGTAATAAGATTTGGAAAATTTTCTGAAATATAAAGATGAATTATGCGTCGATAATAAGAAGACATAGGTGCGAGAATTTGCGGCTGGTCAGTGTTCTTACAGATTTCCGCTTTTCTTAACGCAAGATTTTTGATTCTTTCTTCTTGCCGATGACGATAACTATCTACGTCAACTTTGATATATATATCATCTTTTCGGGATATTTTTTTTATCAATATATTCAATAAATGCTCCAAAGCATTTAAGCTGGCTCCGTTATAACCTATCAAAAGACTTGAATCAGTGCTGTTAATATTAATTTTGTATCTGGCTTCATCAATTTTTTCAATTTCAATTTTACTATAATCGATTGAAATTTTTTGCAGTAAATTTTGGAGAGTGACTTCAATTAAATTTTCCATAATTTATATGGTAAAGAAATGTAAATTATTAATTTTTTATATTTTTTTTCCAATCACTTTGACTTCAGGCTCGTTTTTATCTTTTTCTCGGTTAATGATTAACTGCTGAACAATTCCGAAAAGCGTGGAAACTCCCCAATACAAACCGACACCGGCAGGCAAGCTCGCTGTAAAAAAAGCTATCATGATCGGCATAAAATAAACCATCATACTGTTCATCATTTGCATTTCATCTACCTGTTTTTTGTCATTATCTTTTTGTTTTTCTTTATTTTTCTTATTTGAAGAAGCTAAGGACAGCTTCATTTGTGTAAACTGAAGTCCGGCAATGATTAATGGAAGTACCACTTTGTTGCTTTTACTTAAATCCAAAATTCCCAAAAAAATATGATTTATATTTGGAATATTGATATTCTTCAAAGGAGAATAGAGGAGAAAAGTATTGTCGGGATTTAAGCCACCTTGAACCACATAAAATAAAGCAATCAGAATCGGCATTTGAATAATTAAAGGCAGGCAGCTGCCAAAAGGATTGACTTTATTCTCTTTCCATAATTTCATTGTTTCCAAAGCGATTTTTTCCTGATTACCTTTATATTTATTTTGAATTTCTTTTAATTTGGGCTGGATTTTTTGGAGATTTTTTTGCGATCTTAAAGCTTTTTGTGAAGGGAAATATAAAATGAAACGGATTAAAATCGTAATAAGTATGATAGCAAGACCCAGGCTGTGGCCCGGAAGATATGCCACAAGAGAAATCAGGGTGTTATAAATCGGACGGTATAATAAATTGTTCCATAATAATGAGAAAATTGATGGTTTTGTAATTGTGAATATATTGGAATTCAATTCAATGGTTTCGTTATTCAACAAGGCTGTGCTTTTTACCTGATATTGTCCGACTTCGGAAAATAAACGGTATCTCCAATTACTTAAATCAATTTGTTTTTGTGATGATGCCGGGATTTCCAGGTTGCAGGGTTTTTCTGCTTCGACTTTTGTATTTTTTAGACTCCATGTGTTCCCCTGAAGTTGAAAAATATCTACGCCCGGCTCTTGGCAATTAATATTTAATTCGGCTTTTTTATCGGATTGGTTGACAATGTTGATTTTAATACTTTTTCCCTGAGAGTATGAAGTTTTATCAGTCAATAAAATTATTTTATTTTCAGAGTTTTGAGGAATTTGTGTTTTTTCACCGGAGAATCCTTTTATTAAAAGGCTGGTAATAAGGACAACAAATAATATGAGAATAAAGTTTTTACGCATAAAATGAAAAAATTTTAAAATGTTTGATTAAATTGATTTATTATTAAGGGCATGAGCATTTTTGACAATACGTCATACTCGGCATTAAAACTACAGCTTCTAATTATTATAGCGAAATCTTTGGCAGGCATTTTAGGCAGCGCGTGTAAATTCAATCTGATTATATCGTAGATTCTACGCCTTAATAAATTTCTTTCAACTGCTTTAATTTTAAATTTTCCGCTGATTATTATACAAAATTTATGTTCTTTGTCTTTATTATTTATACTTTTAACAACAAAAAATCCATTTTTAGTGGAGTTTTTTTGTTTTAATAAGACATTTATTCGATCTTTATTTGAAAATCGATTTTTTTTTGGTAGCACATTAATTATATGTTGGTGTTAATTGCGCTCGTCCTTTTCTTCGGCGAGAAGCAAGCACACGACGACCGTTTTTGGTACTCATTCTTTTTAAGAATCCATGACGGCGTTGGCGGCGAACATTTGATCTTTTGCTTTGCATTTCAGTTATTATTTAAATTATATTTGTTGTTTTTTTGCTTTGTGATAGTAATTTTTATTTTGGGAAAAGTCAAGGGGAGGGATAGTAATGACACTATTCTCCTTCTGATTATAATGAGTGAATTACCACTGATTCCCTTTAAAAATCATCTATTTCATGCTAAAATATATAAAACAAAAACAAAAAAATCAAAATGTCTGTCGAAACCAAAAAACTTAGCGCTTATTTACTTGAAAACAATTTAATTGTTAAAGCTCAATTAGATACCTGTTTAAAAGAGATCGCGGAAGACCATAAATCTTTGGAAGAAAAAATCATTGAGCACAACATCTTATCTGAAGAAAAATTAGGAACCTTAATCGCTGATCTTTTTAAAACAAAATTCATTAACTTATCAAATCGAGTAATTCCGGAAAACATTTTACTGGAAATCCCTTTTTCTGTTGCTCAAAATCAACAAATTATAGCTTTCGACAAAAATAAAGATAAACTTTTTATAGCTACCTCAAACCCGGAAAACCAAGAAGGTTTTTCTTTCATTCAACAAAAAACAGGACTAAAAATTATTATTTACTACACCACTCCCTCGGAAATTAAAAATCAATTAAAAGCTTACAACAAAGACATACATGACCGTTTCGATAAATTATTGAAAAACATTCTTAAAAATCCTGATGAAATTGAGTCTTTAAAAGATGTTTCCAAACTTTTGGACTCGCTCATTATTTTGGCTTACGAAGGCAAAGCATCGGACATTCATATTGAACCTCAGAAAAAAAGTGTTCTAGTGCGCTTTCGCATGGATGGTCTTCTTCACGACATTATAAATTTACCGAAAGAAGTACAAGAATTAATCACCACGCGTATCAAAGTATTGTCCAATCTGCACACCGATGAGCACCGCGCTCCTCAAGACGGCAGATTCAAAATTGAAATCGATAATGATGATTTAACTCTTAGAGTTTCCATAGTTCCGATTTATGACGGAGAAAAAATAGTTCTTCGCCTTCTTGCTCCTCAAAATAAAACCCTAACATTGGAAGATTTAGGTTACAATAAATTTAATCTTCTGCGAATTGAAGATAATATTCGTAAAACTCACGGCATGATTCTGGTAACCGGCCCTACCGGATCCGGAAAAACCACGGCTTTATATGCCATTCTCCGCGAATTAAATAGCAGAGAAGTAAACATAGCCACAATTGAAGATCCAATTGAATATCGTTTGGAAGGTGTTAATCAAATTCAAGTAAATACTGAAACCCGTTTAACCTTTTCCGCCGGTTTAAGATCTTTATTGCGCCAAGATCCGGACATCATAATGGTCGGAGAAATCCGCGACAACGAAACTGCCACAATAGCCGTAAACGCAGCCCTAACCGGACATTTGGTTCTAGCCACTTTACATACCAACAATGCGGCATCTACTTTGGTTCGTTTAATAGAAATGGGAGTAGAGCCTTTTTTAGTCAGTTCCACAGTAATTATGACAATCGCTCAAAGATTAATCAGAAAAATCTGCGACGGGTGCAAAGAAAAATACATGCTGAACAAAAAAGAATTGGTAAAACTGGCTGAAAGTTTAAAACTTAATGTCAGTTCAATCGAATTATTACATAACATATTCAAAAAAAAAGCAGTCAATATTGAAGAAATCTATTTTTACAAAGCATATGGATGCAAACTTTGCAATAATACGGGATACAAAGGCAGAACATGTATTTCGGAAGTAATTGTCATAAACGATATTATCAAAGACCTGATCATGCACAACAAAACACCCGAAGAAATAGCGTTAAGCGCTGAACAAAACGGATTTCAAAGCATGTTTGAAGACGGAATTGAAAAAGCCCTCAACGGTAGCACCTCCCTGGAAGAAATCCTCAGAGTGATTCGAGAATAAATAAATAATTAAAATTAACAAATTACCTTGCCAACTTTTCACTACAAAGCATCAACACTAACCGGAAAAATTGTTGAAGACAATATAGTTTCCGAAGATAAAGGAAAAGCGATTCAAGAATTGCAGAAACTATCTTTAATTGTCCTCAACATCAATGAAGAAAGAAAAACATGGTTTAAAAAATTCTTTCATTTTGACGTAAAAGTGGCAATGCTCGAAAAAGTGATTTTTTTCAAACACTTATCATCAATGTTAGACGCCGGATTAACCATCTCTGAAAGCATTGAAACATTGAGCGATCAAACAGAAAACAAAAATTTCAGTAAAATATTAAAAGAAGCTCATGCGAATTTAAAAAGCGGTTTATCGTTATTTGCCACATTTGCCTGTTATCCAAGCGTATTTTCAACAATGGCGTTAAGCATGATCCGAATCGGAGAAAGCTCGGGAACCTTAAGCGACTCTTTAACATATCTCACAAGACAAATGGAAAAAACATATGAAACGCGTAAAAAATTAATCGGTGCTTTTATTTATCCGGCTATTTTATTATCCATGACAGTATTATTGATCTTATTTTTAATGACTTTCACCATGCCTAAAATAATGGATATTTTAAGCACATTTGACACAAAACTTCCAAGATCGACTCAAATAGTCATGAATATCAGTGAATTTATTCGCGCTCATTATTTACTTATTATAATCGGGGTTTTTGGTTTAATCACAGGCTTTAGAATCTCCATAAAAACAAAAACAATCAGACCTATTATTCATTTGCTTTATCTTAAACTTCCGATTTTCGGAAATCTATTGAAAAAAACAAATATCAGTCTGTTTTCACGCACATTTTCTTCATTGATTCAAAGCGGCACGCCGATAGTTGAAGCAATTAATATCACAGCTGACACTCTGAGTAATTACCAATATCAAAAAGTAATTAGAGAAGCAGGAGAAAAAATCCAACAAGGAGGCTCTTTATCCGAAGCTCTTGGATCACACAAAAAATTATTCCCTCCAATGGTATCGAAAATGATCGCTGTAGGCGAACAGATCGGCAATTTATCAAAAACTTCATCCCATTTGGCAAAATTATATGAAAAAGAAGTTTCTCAAGCCACAAAAAATCTATCCACTCTTTTGGAACCCATACTTTTATTAATCATGGGCGTATCTGTCGGAGGTCTGGCAGTAGCCATTATCGCACCAATTTATGAAATTTCCAGCTCAGCGCTTGGCTGATCGAATCAAATTAATTTTTCAAAAAAAAGGTCAAGTTCTCCTTGAAGTACTGCTCGCTGTGTTAATTTTTTCAATAATTACTCTGGCAGCGATTAATTTACTTTTTTATTCTATTCAAGCCCAACAAAGACGATTTGAACAAAATGCCGCGTACTCACTCTTGCGAGAATGTTTTGAAGCAGTAAGGCATGTCAGGGATACGGATTTTTCTCTATTACAAAACGGAACTTTCGGATTAAACTTTTCATCGGGAAATATAAATCTGGTTGCCGGAAATGAAATCATTGATAACAAATATACCCGCGCAATTACAATTTCAGATATTTTCCGTGATAATGACTTAAATATCGCTGACACGGGAACTCTTGATCTTCATAGCAAAAAAGCCATTTGTGAAATTTCCTGGAAACCCGCTCATTTACCCCCGCGTCAAATTAATTCACAATCAATCCTGACAAATTGGCAAAATAATACTCTGGGCGACAACTTAACTACGGAATTTAACCAAGGAACTTTAAATAGTGTGGAAATAATAAACAGTGAAACGCCACCGGAAAATAATGGAGCCATAACTTTAAGTGTAATTTTTTCCCCTTCAGGATTTACATCATCGGTAAAACTTGAAGCAGCCGCGAATGATGTCGAAGTTCAAAGTAATTACGCATTCATTGCTGTTGATAGTAATACAAAAGGATTTCAAGTCGTGGACATCAGCGATCCACAAAATCCTTCTCTGGTAAAAAGTTTAAATATTCAAACTAGAGGCGCCTGCATTGACATAAAAGACAATTACGCGTTTATAGGCACAAAACAAGCATCTAAAAGTTTAGTGATCGTGAATATCGCTGACCCTCTTAATCCGCAAATAATAAAAACTATCAATCTCGGCGCCACAATTAACGACATCAGTATAAAAGACAACTTTGCTTATTTAGCTGTGGAAAATATGCTTCGAGGCATGATAATCATGGATATATCCGATCCTTTAAATCCCCAAAAAAGAGGAGAGGCATTGACTCTTGGCAGTGTCAACAGCATTGCTGTTCGCGACAATTACGCTTATCTGGCTAATGAACATATGCTAACCGGTTTAATGACATATGATATTTCGGATCCGGATAATCCTGAATCTATTGATGTCGACTTTATTTACGGAAAAGGCAAAGGAATCACTTTAAGCGACAATAAAGCCTACATGGCGGTTGATAATAATACTAACGGCTTGGCGGTAATAAGTCTTAACGAACTCGCTAATCCACAATATATCCGCTCCATAGATATCGAAGCCGCAGGATTCAGAGTCGATGTTTTTGGTGATTTTATATTTGTTTCTACAGATAAAAATAATGCCGGAATAGCCATCCTTGATAAAAGTGAAGACGATTTAAATCCTGATTTTTTATTTGCTCAAGATATTCAAGGCAAAGGACGAGGTTTTATCGCGGCCGGAGAATATATTTATATGGCCACCACCAATTCCAATCGAGGATTCGTGATTATAGGTCCGCCCGTTGAAGAATTCGCCGTATCCGGAGATTTCACTTCAAGAATTTTTGATACAGGTTCACTAACTACTGTTTATTACAATTTATTTGTCAGTTATTTAAACTCTCCGGGAGGCAATCTGAAATTCCAAATTCGAACCGCGAATTCATATACAGACCTTTTATCCACAGAATTTATCGGACCTGATGCGACAAATACATCCTATTACACAAATCCGTTTACAAAAATCCTTCTTCCCGGAACTCCAACCACTCCAAGATATTTCCAATATCGAGCTTATTTCACGGGAGATTCCAATAGTTCTCCTATCTTAAACGAACTTCAATTCAACTTCCGCAACAATTAAAAATGAATAAAAACAATCAAATTACGGACTCCAAAGCCTTCACCCTCCCCGAAACCCTCATTTACCTCGGCATCATTTCCGTAATACTCACTATAATCTTTCAAATCACAATCAACAGCATGATGCATAAAAAAGATAATTTTATAAAAGAAAGCATCCACGAAAACGGACATTTGATTCTGAATGAAATAGGCCGTCAAATCCACTCGGCAAAAACAATAAACGAAAGCACCTCGATTTTTGACACAAATCCCGGCGCATTAATCTTAATCATGAACGACACAACAAAAAATCCAACAAGATTTCTTATTGAAAACAAAAATCTGTTTCTGATAACCGGAACAAATGATGAAATAACTTTAAACAGCAGCGACATTGAAGTTTCCGGCCTTACTTTTCATCGATTGAATACCCCAAATGAACCAAACAGCATCCAAATTCAATTAACATTGCATAAAGGTAAAGAAATCGAAACCTTTAAACAAATCTTCACCCAAAGAATATGGTAAATCACAAAAAAGCCGGCATAATGCTCTTGACTGTCCTGATTTTTACGGCTTTCTTAGTACTTATCACCGGCACTATAGCCAAAATAAATATTATTAATCTCCAAAAAAGCCATATTATAAACAAATCGAATTTAAGCTCCATTTATTCAAATACTTGTGCCGAAGAAGCTTTATTCAGATTAAAAAATTCCGCGACATATATAGGTGGAACCTTGAATTATAACAATCAAACTTGTACTATCAATATCAGTGGGACAGATCCGAATAAAACAATTGAAATCGAAATAATTGAGAACAAAATCACCAAAAATCTTATTATAGAAACAATAATTTCCACCAATGAAAATTATCGCAGCATAAAAATCATTAATTTTACTGAACAATAAATATCTATTAACTTAAATAATAACATTGTTTAATTCTTATACATTAGGCTTAGACATACAGGAACAAAACATCACCGCGATATTGATCAAAAAAACATTTTCGCGAAAAGAACTGGTATCCATAAATAACATTAATCTTACTCAGCCATTTATTAATGAAAATAAAACCATAAATTCGATACTTTTAACGGAAAACATTAAAAATTTGTTGACAACCGCTATCCCTACACCAATACCGGCCGATATAACTGTTCACTGTTCAATTCCCACAAGCAAAACCTTTATCCACATTTTTAATCTTCCGGTTAAAATCTCCAACAATGATTTAAAAAACGCGCTTTTATTTGAAGCGGAAAAAATTATTCCGATTCCGATTTCTTCATTATATTTTGATTATCAAATAATTAATGAAAACAAAGCAGAAAAAAAAGTACTGTTTGCCTGCGTTGAAAAAAATATAGCTGATCAATTTTTACAAATTTTGGAAAGCTGCAATCTGAATCCAACAACCTTTAATCTAAAAAATAACGCAATTATTAATGCGTTTAAGTCAAAAAAGAAAAAAAACATTCAGGATAACGTTTTAATTTGCGACATTGATTCCACAATTCTTTCTTTAATAATTCTCAAAAATCAAAAAATTCAAATAACTGATTATCTGCATATAAATTTGTCCGATATAGAAAATATTTTAGAACAAATTAAAAACTTTATCCAAAAATTTCCTGAAAAAATAAATAAAACGATTTTGAACGGCAGCGCTCTATCAAATAATGAAATTTTTAATCAAATAAAAAATATTTTTCCGCGTGAAGTGGAGCTCGGCAATCCTTGGACACAAATCCATGTAAAACCTAAAATTATTGAAAGAATCAATAAAAAACCCGAAATTAGCAAAGAAAAAGCTATTTCCTTCGCCTCAGCCATAGGTTTGGCTTTAGATAACCAAAATAATATAAATTTGATACCTGAAAATATTAAAGAACAAAAATTAATCCAAAAATTTGTTTTACTGACTAATTTAATCAGTTCATTTTTAATAATTTATGGCTTATTGGCAATTTATTTTAGTATTATTACTTGGGCTGACTTAAACTATCAGGAAAAATATTATCAGATTACAAAAAATTCTATTGACCGGATAGAATCAGGCGGAAACTATCAAACTTTACGGGACAATATTCAAAAATTTAATTCCGAGGTAATTACAGAACAAAAAATTGAAAAAACATTATATTCCTTATCAACTTTTCTCCAAGAATTTCGTGACTACGTACCAAAAAACATTAAAATCACCAAAATTAATTTTGACAGAAATAGCCAATTAATACTTTTAGACGGCATTGCTCCTGATAGAAACGCAGTAATTGCCTTGAAAAAAAGTTTGGAGAGCTACCCGCTGCAAAAAAGCATTGATCTGCCTTTAGCATCGCTGGTGCAAAAAGGTAAAATTTCATTTATCGCGAAAATATCCATAAATGACCAAAAACTGCCACCCTATGCAATGATAAATTCTAATCAAAACGTAAAAAAATGAGTACCCAAAATATATATAAAAAAATAAATTACCTTCGATTAACTAAAACACCTGTTTTAGCGCTTATTGTCATATTGATTTCCGCGTCAATCTGCATTTTTTCCGTTTATAAAATAAAAAAATACAATACTTCTTTAGTCAATCTAAAAAGCATTCATTATCAAAGAGATCTTATAATTAACAATTACAAAAACACTTTAGAAAATTTCAATAAAAGCTATAAAGATAAATTCGACAAACTACAACAAATTCGTCCAAGCGAAGAAGGAATAATCAACTTTATTGAAAAACTGGAAGAAGTGGGAAAAAATAGAAACCTAACTATCCAATTATCTCAAGATGCCGTCGATAGTACAGATTTGAAAAATGTAAAATATAATTTGGGATTATCAGGAGATTTTAATGAAGCGGTAAAATTTCTTTCAGATATTGAATATCAATTACCTTATCTTATCGGCTTCGAGCAATTTAATTTTGTGGATGACGACAACGAGCAAAATATAAAAATTCTAATTTCTCTATCCATTAAATAAAAAATGATAAATCAATCGAAAAAAAACATCCTCATAAATTTAACGGCCATAAGCATCATTTTGTTGATGATAATAAGTATTTTAATGTTTAAAAATTATTTAAAAAAAATCTCAGAAATCGAAAAAACAGAAAACGCTTCAGCTCCTTATTTACTCCCTGAAATAGATATCCAAAAATACGACCAAATAAAAAAAATCCTTCATGAATAATCATTAATTTATAAAAAATGCAAAATCAAAAAATCATCCATATAATTTTCGGTACAATTCTAATAATAATATTCGGGTCTGGGATTTTTTTCACTATTAATCCGAAAGAACAGCTAAAAAAAATAAAAAATTACCAACGCCAAAGCGATGTTACGGAACTAATTGATTTAATGGATCTCTATGCCAAAGAAAACAACGATGAATTCATAAAACAAATTTATGAAACGCCTACCCTGATGGGATCGTCTAAAGGCCAAGTAAATATTTGCGAACTTCTTATCCCGAAATACACAACATCCCTTCCTTTTGACCAAAATATGGAAGGCACATACTACAAAAACTGCAAAGATCACAATTTAGGATATACCATAGCAAAAGACCAAAATAACAAAATAATCATCTCCGCACCCAATGGAAACTAAAATCTTATAAAAACATGGTAGCGCCAAGGGGAATCGAACCCCTGTTACCAGGATGAAAACCTGATGTCCTAACCACTAGACGATGGCGCCTTAAAAAACCGATAAATTTCTAACGGGGTAAGTATAAAAAAAAACTATAAGTAAAGCAAGAAGAAATTTAAAAAAAATTAACCTAAACGCGCATTATTTTTAATAAATCAATGGTAGCGCCAAGGGGAATCGAACCCCTGTTTTCGCCGTGAGAGGGCAATGTCCTAACCGCTAGACGATGGCGCCTTAAAAAACCTTTTTCCTTTTTTCTGGGTCAGTATAGAAAAAAAGTCATTTAGAGGCAAGAAGAATATGACGCCTGATCACTATACTTTTCCTCTTTTTTCCTGTAAAATAAATGGATTTAATAACAAAAAAATGCTTTTAAATTTATTTGCCATTTTAGCTTTAATTTTTACTTTCATATTAGTACTTTCCGCATGTGTATGCTTATTTTATCGCGTACCTTATGTCCCGACCAAAAAAAGATTAATTGAAACCTTATTAAAAACCGCGAAACCGCATAAAGGACAAACAATTTATGATCTTGGCTGCGGTGATGGGCGGCTTTTATTCGCAGCCGAAAAAAAATATCATACAAAATGCATAGGATACGAACTATCTCCAATCGCATATTTTTTAGCAATGATTAAAAAAATAATTCAAAGATCAAAAAGTAAAATCTATTTAAAAAATTTTTTCAAAGCAAAAATCAGCGATGCTGAAATCATTTTCCTATATTTAACACCGGCAATACTGAAAAAACTGGTTAAAAAGGTAAAAAAAGAATGCCACAAAGGAACCATAATTGTTTCACACACATTTCATATTGAAGGATTAAAACCTTTAAAAATTATTAAACGTGATAAAAAAAATAAGATCCCAATAATTTATATATACAAAATTTAAACATGATTTTTAATTCAAAAATTGCCATTATAATTTATGTAATACTCTTAATCCCCACCTTAAGAGCATTGATTGGTGGCGCTCCATGGGTCCCGACACCACGAAAAGGAATTGAAAGAATGCTTAAAGCTGCAAACATAAAAAAAAATGAAAAAGTTTATGATCTTGGTTGCGGTGATGGCAGATTGGTTGAATTGGCCGTCAAAAAATATCAGGCTGACGGATATGGCATCGAACTTTCCCCGATCATCTATTTTATGGCCAAAATCAGGAAAATTTTAACACAATCTAAAGTAAAAATAATTTTTGCCAATTTCATGAATCAAAATTATAAAAATGCTGATGTGGTTTTACTCTATCTAATGCCTGAAACGAATCAAAAAGTAGCGAAAAAATTACAAAGTGAATTGAAAAAAGGCAGTCGCGTTGTTACTTATGCGTTCCAAATAAAAGCATGGAAGCCACATAAAATCATTCCCAGAAATAAAAAATTAAGACTCGCGCCAATTTTTGTTTATAAAATGTAATATGAAATGTCGTTTATATCTTATTTTTGCTCTAATGTTTCTTTTAAATATTCCGAATTTACTGAGCGCCAATGGTCAAAAATTAATATATCCTGAATTTAAACTGGAAATTTCAATCCCCTCTTCATGGAAGTTATTAAACGAAAATAAAAATTTAAAATTAAATCAAATTAATTCAACACAAATACTAAGCCAATTTATTTTACCGAACTCAAGCTCAACATTCCGCAATAATTTCAGCATCTCGGTTGAACCGAACTATTATCCGAACTTTACATCATTCAAAAAAAATTATACAAAAAAATACATTGAAGAAATAAAAACTTATTTCCCTGATTTTCAAATCAAAGAAGATAAAAATTTTGAACCTCAATCATCTATTGAAATAAACGGTTTTTTTTCGCATTTTGAAAATAATATTTTAATATTTAACGCTATTGAATATAATAAAGATTTTTTATTATCATACAAATTAAGCTGCGCCCAAAATGATTGTAAAAATTATGAAAACGATTTCACGTCAATACTGAAAACCACGCAATCTGAACCTCAAATTCTATTTGCCGATGAACAAAAATCCATCACAAAACCAAAAGTACGAACACCTGTAAAAACAAATAAAATCCAATCCGATAAAAAATTAAAAGCACCCGAAAATATCAAACCCGCCCCGCTTCCGGAAAAAAAATCCAAAGTTATTGATTTATGGACACAATACAAATATCCGATTTTAATCTTCATTGCTATACTTATTACCATATTTACAGCAAAAAAAATATATTCAAAAATTCAACTAAAAAAATTCACTCAAACCAATGTCATAAATTATAAAACAAATCAGCAATCCGAAATATCAACTCAATCAATCCCCAAGCCAAATAACCAAAAACCAGAGACAAATCAAAATATAGAAAATAAAATCCAAAACTAATGGCTCCCAATAACATTGTCCAAGGAATAAGCGGCACCACCAGTAAATTTGAAATAAAACTAAAAAAAGTAAATTGATGATATTTAAATACTAATATCGGCAAAACAGCTAATTGAGCGCTAAAAGTAACAGACAACAAATCATTTATCACTGAATTCAATTTTAAATTATTTCCTAAAATTTTAAAATGCTCTGCTCCTAAAGCAATTCCCATAGTGGCCAAAAATGATAATTTGAAACCATCATCGTAAAAAATAAGCATTGGATTTAACAAACACATTAAAAAAGCGGCAAAAAAAATACCTGTAAAAACTTCATAAATTCTCCCGCACCACAAAGCAAAAAGAGACAAAACCCCCATTATGCCCGCTCTTAATATTGACGAATCAAAACCGGCTAAAAACATAAAAAAAAGAATCATTATTCCGGTTAAAACAATCCTGATTTTTCTCCCTAAAAAGCTGAATAAATAATTCGAACATATCGCGATTAAAGTAATATTATAGCCTGAAACAACCAAAATATGGCTCAATCCTGCCAAACGCATTTTTTGATTTAACTCTTCAGGCAAATCATTTTTTTCTCCCAAAAAAATTCCATTCATAAAACCGGAATATGGTTCCGGAAAAATAACTTTTATAATATCCAAAATTTTTAATCTGACTTTACTAAGTGCATATTTAAAACCATTCCCGCATTTCTCAACATATAAAATTTCCGCATCAAAAACCACAAAACGAACATCATAAATTTTCAAATAATTTTGATATCGACTGGCGGGCTCTCTCAATTGCCCGGTCATCTTCAAACGATCTCCTGTTTCCAATTCAGGATACCTCTTCATATATAATAAAATATTCTCTTCAATCTCTTCATTTTCGATCAACTCAACTTGAAAAATATACTTACTCTGATTATCCAAAGAAGAAAACTTCTTTTTTATTTGCCCCTGAATTAAAAGCTTTTCATGATTTAATTGATAGTACCACAACCTCTTTTCCTTATTTTCCCAAAGATTAAGCCGAAACACGCCAAAAACAAAAAAACCGATTAAAAACAAAGCTAAAATATAATTTCTGCTTTCATTTAATGAAAAAATAAGAAATATTAGTAGTAGCAAAAAAAATGCGCAAGCAATTCCAAAATGAATAAAAATGCCTGCAATAAAGGATAAAAATAAAAATGTAATTGGATTTAATCGCGTCATTTTATAAAAAAAGTATATTAACGACTCATTTTTACCAAAAAAAAATTAAAAAATTATAAAAAATTTATTAAATTTCATTAAAAATTTTGGTAAATTGATTAACGTTGATTTAAAAATTTGTATATTTAAATATTTATGGAAAAAAAATTTATAAATAAAAAACTTAGTCAAAAATTACATAAAAAACAAACCGGATTTATTCACAAACATCTGACCGGCATTTTAATAATCAGCCTTTCAATAATTATTGTAGGTCTGCTTTTTACTAAAGGTATTAAAATTGTCATAGGCAAATTGAATTTCAAAGAAATTTTGCCTACTTTCAATGTAAATGTTGATGACAAAAAACACACTAATTTTTTACTCACGGGAATAGGCGGCGAAGGCCATAGCGGTGAAAATTTAACTGATACTATCATCGTTGCTTCTCTAAATCATAAAGATAAAATGGTAACAATGCTTTCCCTCCCTCGAGACCTATTTGTCAATTCGCAAATTGGAAAAACAAAAATTAACAATATTTACGAATTCGCCCTGCAAAAATATGAAGATAAAAACTTGGCCATGCAAGAATTAAAAAAAGTCACTGAAAATATAACCGGTTTACCGATCCACTATTATATAAATATTGATTTTAAAGGATTTATTGAAGCAATAGACACATTGGGAGGAATCGATATTTATCTGGACAAACCGTTTACAGACAAAGCTTATCCTAAACAAGGAACCTTTGATTATGAAACATTTCATCTTGATGCGGGCAATCAGCACCTGAACGGCAAAACAGCGCTTAAATATGTAAGGTCAAGACATTCAACCAGTGATTTTGATCGCAGCCGAAGACAACAACAAGTAATGACTCTAGTTAAAGAAAAAGCAATGAAATTGGGAATTTTAACAAGCCCGAGCAAACTAAAAAGTTTATACCAATCTTTTTCCAATAATGTTTCTACAAATTTATCGTGGGATGAAATAGCAATATTAGCCGGTATTGCCAAAGACATACCAAAAGAAAACATACTTACCCAAACAATTCATAACAACCCTTTGGAATTGGGAGGATTTTTATATGTTCCTGACCGCGCATATTTTGGAAACGCGTTTGTATTAATCCCGAATGGTGGCAGTTATAAAACGTTAAGCAATTATCAAGAAATTAAAAAATTTAATAATTATTATCATTATAATACTGCTTTATTCCAAAAAAATGTTACTATTGAAATTCTTAATGGCACGCGCCAAAGCAGCATGGCTTATTATACAAAAATGATGCTCGCTCGAAACGGATTTGACATAATCAAATTCGGCAATGCACCGGTCAAAAACATACAGAGGACAACAATTTATTTAAACAATGAAACAATTAAAGAAAAATCACTGGTTCCATTACTGGAATTCATTCCCGGAGAAATAAAAAAAGAAATACCTGTTGACATACCAATTAACGGAGGAGATATAATCATAGTTTTGGGCCAAGACTTCGCAAGCTATTACAAATCAAATCCATCATCATTTTATTAATGCGATTAAATAAATATATAGCGTCCTGCGGCATTTGCTCGCGCAGAAAAGCCGATGAATTGATTTTGGAAGGCAGAATAAAAATTGATCATAAACTTATTACGGATTTGGGCGCGAAAGTTGATCCATTAATAAATATCGTTGAAATAGACGGAAAAACTCTGATTCCTGAAGAAAAAATATATATTGCGTTTAATAAACCTAAAGGAGTTTTATCTACAAACAAAGATACTCATGACAGAAAAATAATTAATGACTACTTGCCTTTTAAAACCAGACTATTTTCAATCGGCAGACTGGATAAAGATAGCGAAGGACTGATTTTACTCACAAACGATGGCGAATTCGCACAAAAAATATCCCACCCCGGAAACCGAAAAGAAAAAGAGTATATTATTGAAATCAGGGGAGAAATAAATGACTTAATCTTAAAAAAAATCGCTGAAGGAGGTACATTCTTAGATATAATCACCAAACCGGCGAAAATAAAAATTCTAAATCAAAATAAAAATACAGCTAAAGTCTCAATGATCATTAAAGAAGGACAAAAAAGACAAATACGAAAAATTTTTAAACACTTTTCTCTTCCTGTAGTTTCATTAAAACGCATTAGAATCGGAAAAATCAAATTAGAAAATTTAAAAAAAGGAAGTTACAAAATTATAAATCCAAACGAAGTATTATAAAAAACCATTATGCTAAAAGCCCTATTATCATTAATATTACTGTCAGGAACTGCCATATCAAACAATTTACCGGCAAATACCGAAACTAACATCTTGTTGACAGGAAAACAAATGGTAATTGAAGAACAATTAAAAAAAAAGGTTTTGGATATAACCCTACCGCCCGGTTTGAAAAAAAAAGCTGCTGATGCTCCACTAATCCAAGCATCCTCAGCGCTTGTATATGATTTAAATTCCGGAGTTATTTTATATCAAAAAAATATTGACACTAAACAACCAATAGCCAGTATCACAAAATTAATGACCGCGATTATAATTTTGGAAGAAAACGATTTAAACGAAATCGCGACAATCAAACAAGAATCCACTCAAATAGGCGGTGTTAAAATATGGCTTTATACCGGAGAAAAAATCACAATCGCCAATCTGTTGAGAGGAGCATTAATACCTTCAGGTAATGATGCTGCTCACGCTTTAGCAATACACAATTCCGGTTCAATCAATCTGTTTGTTCAAAAAATGAATCAAAAAGGGCAAATTTTAGGATTAAAAAATTCTCATTTCGCTAATCCCATGGGATTTGACGATCCTGAGAATTACTCAACAGCTGAAGATTTGGTCACATTATCAAAATATGCTTTAAAAAAGAAATTTATTAGAGACACTGTTAAAATTTCTCACACTGAAGTTATTTCTGAAAATGGAAAAATTAAACATGAATTATCTTCAACCAATAAACTGCTCACAGATTCTGATATAATCGTAAAAGGTCTAAAAACAGGAAATACTGAAAATGCCGGTTTGTGCTTTATCGGATTAATACAAAACACAGAAAATCATGAATTTGTCAGTATAGTATTGAATAGCCCTGCTCGTTTTACAGAAACAAAAACACTAAGTAAATGGATAATAGATAATTACATCTGGCCATAATGGCTGCAATTTACTCCCTTCACATGGAAACCTACCGCCACTTGATTCTCATTTTCGGCTCATTCCTTTATGCGTTTATTCTAGCCATAATTTTCGCTCCCCCATTTATCGAAATTCTAAAAAAATATAAACTCGGCAAAAATATCCGTGAAGATAGTGTAGATGGACTAAAAGCTACAATTTTCAATGAATTACATTTTAGAAAAAAAGGTACTCCCACAATGGGTGGAATATTGATTTGGGGGACTGTTCTATTGGTGGTCATCATCTCCAGAATTCTTTCTTATGCCGGAATAATTGAACATTCATTGATAAATAGAAAAGAAACATATCTGGCTATTTTTACATTGATTACAATGGCTTTACTGGGTGCGTTCGACGACTATTTTAATATCAAAGGCATAGGCAAAACAAAAGGAATTAATGTCAAACCCAAGTTTATCTGGCTCATGATTTTTGCTATTTTAGGCAGCTTATGGTTTTACTTTAAATTGGAATACAATCAAATACACATCCCGTTTCTTGGAGATCTACATATTGGAATCTGGTATATCCCCTTATTTATTTTAGTATTGTTGTCCACTTCAAACGCTGTAAATATAACTGACGGACTCGATGGACTTGCGGGAGGTATTTTAATCAACTGCTTCGCTGTATTTACAGTATTATCATACTTCAAAGGATTATTCATATTAAGCGCGCTTTGCGCTGTAATTATTGGAGCTTTATTGGCTTTTCTCTGGTATAATATTCATCCGGCAAAATTTTACATGGGAGATACGGGTTCTTTAGCTTTGGGAGGTACATTGGGAGTGATTGCCTTAATGACAGATTCTGTTTTGATTTTACCAATAGTGGGAATAGTTTTTGTTGTAGAAACCTTGTCAGTGCTCATCCAACTATTTTCAAAAAAATTCTTTAAACGCAAAGTATTTCATATCGCCCCGCTGCACCATCATTTTGAGAAAATAGGATGGCCGGAATCACAAATAACCATGCGATTTTGGATCATCAGCACCGTATTTTCCATTATAGGTTTAATCTTAGGCTTAGTTTCGATTTAAGTCGCAGGCGTTAACTTGATCAAATCAGGAATTTTCTTTCGATTATCCAGTTTAATCAGATTTTGTTTATCAATGTGAACTTCAACAACTTTTTCCTCTCTATACAAAGATTCAACCTCTTCAACTTTTTCAATAACTTCCAAAGGCAAATCTTCTTTCTTATCCATTAATTTTTTAACTTTATCCGCTTTTCTCTCATTCTGTTTCTTTTCAGTTGAATTACTGAGTTTTTGGGAATCATCGGCTTTTACAATCTCCACTTTAAATTCATCAAAGTTTTGATTGTCTGCTTCAGGAATTATTTTTTCCAAATTGTTACTTCCATTATCAAAAGGATTTTCAATTGGATCAATTCCCTTTTCAGGAACAACATTTTTTTCATTATTGCTTTTCTCTCTCATAATGTTTTCCTCTTTTACCGCATCCTCTTTGCTTTCTTTGTTTGTATCACTTATTTCATCGACATTTTTAATGAATTTTTCAATTATATCCTCGCTTACTAAATGTATCTTTTTTGCTGTATCAACATTTTTTACTTTATTTTCTATAATTTTTAAAGTTTCCAAATTGGAAAGTTGATATTCCAAAAATAATTTTGATATGCTTTCCCTATCATCCTTGTTTAAACTTTCCGTGTCTTTTGAAATCTGTAATAAATTATTTTCATAAGAAGTGATTAAACCCTCAATCTGAGAATCCGACAACTCTGTCGATAAATTTTTGATTACCATCAATTCTTCAAGTGATGAATCCAATTCTAATTTGATTTTTTCTAAAGGATCAATCTCAAGATCAAAAGCGATTTTATCCAAATCATATTTCACCTGATAATATTTCTGACTTGGCAAAATATCCGCTAAAGTACTTTTTATAGCAGCAATTTCTATTTTTGTGCTCGCGATAAATTCCTTATAAATTTTTTCCTCTTTAATCTTTTCCATCTTTTCTTCTAATTTTTTAATATTCAAATTTAAAGGCTCACTAATGTCTTTTTCACTATCAAAACTTATAGCAAAAAGCTCATTGATCTCTCTCAAAATAATCTCAATCTCATAAATTTCTTTTGCCTTTTCGTCAAAAGTCAAAGAAAGTTTTGCCTGATCTCCCAGCTTTTTCACTGAATACAAAGCTTCATCAGGTAAAATTCCGGCTTTATTTTTTATCTCCATCCCCAAATTTTCTCTCATTTCCAGAGCTAATAATTTATCTTTTTCTCTATTCATACTAACCCATGGATCATCGTCAACTATCTCCATAATTGTCACCTTAACAACTTTGGAATGATCAGATCCGATCATAGAACTCTTGTTAATATTACTTTCGTCATTATCTTCAGTATTTTTTAATTCAACTTTATACCCTTCCAAAACGGTTTTCTTTAAAAATTTTTCCTCTGAAGGCGAGATATGCACATCCACAATATTTTCCAATGCTTTGATTTCTATTTCATTCTGTTTAACATTTATATCAAAAGTAGACTTATCTTTAGCGCTTATATATAAACTGTCTTGAGGAGTTACAATAAGTTTTGCCGAAGTTTTGGGGGTATTCATTGTTTTTCCCCATATCCTGCCCTTTTCAATGGCAATATTAACCACTTTTCCCATATCGTTCTCCTGATTAAAATCAGACAATTGATTGACTTGCACGGAAGTTGAACTATCCAGCCTGCCAATTCCATTTATGGCGAATCTAAGCTCTGCCCGTCCATCCTCACCGGTAATTATTTTATCGCCTTCTTCTATTACAAATAAATTATCATTAATATTAACTTCCTGATTATTTCTATATAATTTGACTACTCCGGTTTCTATTTTTAAAAAATTTTGTTTTGCCGCATAAATTGTGAAATCATCTATGGAAAAAGGAGAAATCATGCTCAAAAGTATAGCCGCTATTGACATTTTTACCCAAGTTCTTTTTTTGAACAAAAAATCAAAAATATTTACAAAATACCCTGAATTCTCAATTTTTTCCAAAACTCGATATTTTATGATGGACTTTTTACGCGCGTAAATTAATTTTTCCAATTTTGCGTTTGAAAACAAATTAAAAACATTGATATAACTTCCGCTTTCATTAAAATCATTTTCAAAAGAATTTTGCGTTTCGGAAATTTGCGCGAAAACTTTTTCTTTAATTTTAATTTTAACTTCCGTTGAAATATTATGACAATTATATATTTTCATATTTTGTAAATTTTCTTCAAAACGCATTTTTCCTTTTTTATATTCAAACATAATTTAATTATACTTCCCTTCTATTAATTTAAACGTATAAACATGGGAATACGTTTCTAAAAATCCGAAAATCTAATTTGCTTTTTTCTCAAAATTTTCCTTAAGGCGGAAAGAGCCCTGAATTGAAGAACCCTGACAGTAGATCTGCTCTTATTTAAAGCATAAGCTATTTCATCATTCGACATGTCATTCAAATATTTCATAACCAAAATTTGTTGATAATTTTCTTTCAATTCAGATAAAGCCCTTTTCAAAACATGAGAATTCATCTGAAGATCAGTAAAATGCCTTGGATTTGCCTCGCTTCTTTCATCTTTAATATTATCCTCTAAAACATCCACGCTTCTATGAAAACGATGATGATCAATGATCACATTACGAACTACTTTAAAAACCCAAGCACTGAAAGACACTTTTTGTTTTTTATATTTTTTAATATTTGTCCAAATTTTTACAAATGAAATAGCGACTAAATCATCAACCTCTGAGGGAACTGCTTTAAAATAAACATATCGATAAACCTTATCAATCAATAAATCATATAATTGTGAAAAAGCTTGTTGATCTTCCTCCTGACACTTTTCCACTAAATAATCGATTTTTTTCTCAAGTGTCAACTTATCTTTAAAAGTCTCATTCATAAAATAAAATCAAAGTGTAACTTAATATATGCGAAAACCTTTCGATATTCAAGATAAATAAGTCTGTACTCTCTTTACCTCCTCAATACTTCCAAGATAAATAGGAGACTTTTGATCAATACTTTGAATAACTTTATCTAAAATTCTTGCATTACCGTCAGTTGCAATACCTTTTGCTTGTTCCATTAAAAAAGCCATTGGAGCGCATTCAAAAAGCAACCGCAGCTTTCCCTCAGGCTTTGAAGGACAGCCCGGATAAATAAAAATTCCTTTTCCTTTCAAAAAAATCTGATTAATATCCGGCACCATTCCCCCTGAATACCTCAACGTATAACCATTTTTCATCCAAAACTCCATTAATTTCATATAATCATCCCTCTCGGAAATTATCCGCAAATTACCGGGCGCGAACATTTTCCCCTCAGAAACAATTAAATTATCTTTTGTAACTAACCATTCATTATCTTTATAAGAACATTCAATCGTCCCATGAGAAACAGAAATAATCAAAGTCAATCTCGGTCCGTAAACAATAAATCCGGCCACCAATTGATCTTTCCCGGCAACTCCGATAAAAGATGAAGATTCATATATGCTAAAAATGCTTCCTACTGAAAGATTGGTATCAATTAAAGAAGATCCATCCAAGGGATCATAGCAAACCGCGTAGTTTCCATCACCGATTTTGATCTCATCGTGCAATTCTTCAGACGCGATAAGACCTACGTTCCGATTACTTTTTAATTCTTGCTGAAAAATTTTATCTGATAAAACATCTAAAGCCATTTGCTCTTCCCCATATATATTTTCCGTACCTGCCGTACCTATATCAACATTTTTAATTTTCTCCGAAATCTCTTTTCCGGCCTTCAGAATAGACATAATTACAGAAGTCAAATCCTCCGAAATATAACAAGAATGCAAATAGTCTCTTAAATTCATATAAAAAAATTAATAATTGTTATTTTTTCCTGATAACTAATCTCTAATTCCTAATCACTGATATTTTCCGGCCATGCCCGAACTTCTAAACCCGTTTTTCATCACATCTCTAATATGACTCACCATTGCATTAATGGTTTTTTGCCAAACACTATCATCCAACTGTTCCAATTTATCCAAAAACAAATACAAAACTTTACGTAAAGGTTTATTTAATTCCTTGCCTTTCTCCTCCATTTCCTTAATTAAATCCGCAGGCAAATTATCAAACATAATATCGGAAACAGCGGTCGCATAATTGATTTTAGCTACACCTGCGTCAATAGCTGCGTTAAACACATCATTACTCAAATAACTACCTCCGTGAAGGACGATTGGACAATCATATTCTTGTACTGCTTGCGCAATTTCTCTTATTCTCTCAATCCCGATTTTAGGTTCTTTTAAATATTTTCCATGTCCATTCCCTACAAAAATCGCAAGCGCGTCAGGTCTGCACTGTGCGGCTAATTCTTTCGCATCTTCAACTTTAGTGTAATAATTTTCAATATTAGAATCAATATCCGGATCAACCAAAGCCGATGTAGAACCGATTTCTCCTTCTTCCAATTCAACGGAAACTCCCAAGGGATGTAATTTTTGTACAACCTCCTTGGATTTTTCGATATTTTCATTTAAAGGAAATTTTGAAAAATCCGCTTCCACAGATGAAAATCCTGACTTAACAGCCCTGTCAATCAAAGAAATATCCTTTTGTACATGATCCATATGCAAAGCAACAGGCACAGAATAATTATATTTATTCAACATTTTTGCAATTAATTCTTCCATTATTTCACCCAATCTTTCAGGTTCCATCGCGCAATATGATTGTTCGCTCTCCGCAATTTCCACAATCACAGGTGATTTTTCCTGCCACGCGGCTTCAAGAGTTGCTTCAACAATACTTTTATGCCTTGCATTAATAGCAACAACACCAAATTTATTTTCTTTCGCGACTTTTAAAAGCTCCTTAAAATTCTTCAAAGTATAACCGTTTTCAAACATTTTAACATAAGGATTATTTTCCCTCGAATAAGCTTTTATTTCAGGGATTAAAGTCATATATTTAAAATTAAATATTATAAAAAAACACTAAAAAAATACAGTATAGAGTCAATTGAGTCAATCTGGAGAAATCAATCTGATCTTTATTTCTTCGCCAAACCATCATCCTTGTTCAAATACACAATTCTATCCTGATTTAACTGAACCATTCTTTTAACTTTTTCTGAATTTAAAATAAACTCCAAAGTTCTTACATTGGATATCTCCATTTCCTTTCTCTCGATTTCTTTCACCAACTGAAGTCTTTCCGATTCTAATTTCCTTAAAACATAACCTTTAGTCGAAATACTGTTAAATCTAAGTAAAAACAAAACAGCCATTGAAGCGCATAAAAGAACTATCATTATAATTAAAGAAAATGTTCCGATCTTCACCTGCTGAGATAAAGTCCTTTTTCTTATACCCGGATATCCGCTACTTTTAGGAATGACTAGCTGCATTATTTTATTATTAAAATTAAAATTATTATTAATTATATTTTCTCAATCGCCCTTAATTTTGCGCTTCTACTTCGAGGATTTTGGAATATTTCTTCGTTATTGGGAATAACCGGCTTTTTTGTCAAAATTTTTAATTCTCTTTTTTTGCCACAATCACATATTATTTTCTGAGACGGGCAGATACACGCCCTGAATTTCTCCCTAAAATAATTTTTTACGATCCGATCTTCCAATGAATGATAAGATATTACAACCATTCTTCCCCCTTTCCTTAAAGCCTGAAAAGCCTGATCCAATCCTTTTTTTAAAACTTCCAATTCATTGTTTACTTCAATCCTGATACTCTGAAAAATTCTAGCTAAATGATGATGATTATTTCTTTGCTGCGGATAAAAAATCTCTATTATATCCTTTAAATCTTTTGTTGATCGAAATAACTTAATCTTTCTTATTTCAACAATTTTTCGGGATATTTGAACAAATTTTTTCTCCTCTGCGTAATATTTTAAAACTCTCATTAACTCTTTTTCACTATATGAATTCAATAAATCGGCTGCAGTCATTGATTCTATATCTGAACGGTTAAATCTCATATCCAACGGCCCCTCGGCTCTGAAAGAAAACCCTTTTTCTGAACTGTCCACATGCACGGAACTCAAACCCAAATCCAATAATACCCCATCCGCCTTCTTAATCTTTAAATTTGAAAGAACTTCAATCAAATCTTCAAAACCTTTATTAAATAAATAAACATTCTTCCTTCCCTCTCCCAATCTTAATTTAGCACTTTCCAAATTATCAATATCTTTATCCAAACCAATCAATTTCCCGCCTCTTCCGATTTTTTTCAATATCGCTTCCGAATGCCCGCCTAATCCCAAAGTCCCATCAACAATAATTTTGCCATTATCCAAATTCAAATAATCAATAACTTCAACTTTCAAAACCGGAATATGCTTTATCTTCATCTTAATAAATATGTAATTCTATAATATTAAACTAAAATTTTGTCCTTGAATGCGTATAATTTTTTTATCCAACGTCTGTATTATTTTTTTATCTCTTATACAAAAAAAAGTCAAACAAAAAAATCAGATTAAATACTAAATTAACTTGACGTTATTTTAGCAATCCGTAATTCGTAACCCGTAATTCGTAATTCGTAAATTGAAAAATTTTAATATTAATCTATTCCATTTACGAATTACGGATTACGAATTACGGATTACGAAACAATTATTGTTTCAAATAACCCATTCAAAAAACTTAATAGCTCCGGTAAAACCCAAAGTAATAATCAAACCGGCAATCATGACACCTAAAGACACTAAAAATAAAGCGCGCCAATAAGCGACTCCAAATAAAAAAGCTATTAAAGAACCTGTCCAGCTACCGCTTCCGGGCAAAGGGATGGCAATAAATAAAACTAAAAACAAAGCACCATATTCTTGAAACTTTTTAGAATGTTTAGTCCTGGTTTTATCAAATAATTTAGAAAAAAAAACATTAAAAAATTTTGAATGTTTCATTAAAAATTTCGAAACAGGGTCAAGCGCGTACAAGATAAAAAGATTGGGAAAAATATTACCTAAAACACCAAAAAAATATGCTTCATAAGGACTCATCCCAAACTTTTGAATCGCTAAAGGAATCGCGACACGCAATTCAGTAAAAGGAAACATAGATAAAAAGAAAGTCCAAAAATAATGTTCCAACCCAATATTAAGTTATTAATTTTGTAAATTTAAACTTAGATTCTTTTATAAAAAAGTCAATATGAATTTGCGGTTATTATAACTCCAACTCTCCTCGCCTTAGAATTTCAATCTTATCATTTTCCACTTTTACAATTGTTGAAGGTTTAATTTCAGGCAACAATCCTGCGTCCAAAACCAAATCCGGTTTTAATTTTTGGGCGTCAAATTCTCTTAAAATATCGTGCAAACTATACGGATTTTGAGATCCCGTCACATTTGCACTCGTAGTAGTAATGAAACCACTCAAACTTTTTGCGAATGCCAATGAATACCCGCATTTAGGATATCTTATACCAATGGTTTCATTTCCATTATTATAAAATAAAGGAAAAACTTTTTTCCTTTTAAAAACTATTGTAAGAGCACCCGGCCAATATTGATCAATTATTTTTTGCGTTGATTCATCAATATAAACAAACTTATGTAAATTATTCAAATCACCCGCAATCACACTAATCGGCTTTTCTTTAGCCATTTGCTTTATTCCCGCAACTTTATCCACAGCCGCTTTATTAAAAACATCAGCGGCAAGACCATAGCAAGTATCTGTCGGATGAACGACAACTCCGCCATTACGTAAAATATCCGTGACCAACTTCACGACATCCGCGTCAACTATTTCTCGATTTATTTTTATTATCTTCATAAAAATTTTTAAATTCGATCAATATTTATCTCTATTTTCTTAACTGAAGTCAATATCAATTAATATTGAATTTTCTTAGTTATAAAGTTAAATTTAGTCTAATAGTCGAATTTTTAAATTAAAATTTTAAAAAAAATGACAAATAAACAAATATTAACAATACTTGGAATTTTGTTCTTAATCATGATTATTGGCTCTCTTGTTTTATCAACTTGGATTTCATATTCTCAATCTCTACGAATAATATTCGGCACTGTTCATATAATCTTCCTCCCTGGATTTATTTGGACTTTCATATTTTTCGAAAAAAAATTTTTAAATATTATTGAAATAATAACTTATAGCATAGCTTTATCTATTATACTGGTTCCTTTTAGCGCACTGATTACCAATGCGGCGGGCCTTAAATTGACCTTTGAAAACACCATGTTGATTCCTGTCGGCATATGCGTTTTGGGCATACTGATACTACTTCTGAATTTTTCATATAAAAAAACAAATGAATAAAACGCACAAAGAAAAAACATCTATTTACTTTTTATTAATCGCGATCAGCTCATTTTTCGGACTTTTATATAAAATTTATTTAATCATCCACAAAAAAAGCTATATTGCGCCGGGCAATGACACTTCTACGATCATGGAGCATACACAATGGATAATTAGAAACAACGACTATAATATTCTGACAATTACAAGACCGTTTGAAGCATATCTGGCGGCCATATTTAAAATCACAACAGGAGTATCCACAACTGAAACTTTTATTTTAAATACGATCATAAGCCCTATTTTAGGTTTTCTTTTAACTTACTTATTATCTCTGGAATTATTCGGCAAAAGAAATATTGCTTTAATTTCCTGCTCTCTTTTCTCCGCGGTTCTTTTGATTAGTCAAGTTAATTCAATAATTTATTTTAGTTTAACTTTTATCGCTTTTTTATTTTTAATCTTAATAAAATATTTAAAAGGAAAAACAAGCTTCTTCCTTTTGCTTCTAACCTTTGTAGCAGGTCTAAACATATATTCTCAAATTTTTTTTATATATTTGGGAATAATAAGTATTTATATGTTTTTTCTTGAATTATCAGCCATAAAAAAACAAAATAAATTTTTAATAAAAAAAACAGCAAATTACTTTTTAATGGTTATTTTAAGCCTAATAACAGGATTCGCCTTAACAAGCAGTGTGTTTCCGGATTATTTAAAAGGTTTCAAACGCGTATTTTGGTTCTTAGGCGGACTCCAAAGATCAAGCCCTGAATTAATCGAATATATGTACAAAGGATTTTTTCTATTTATATACATATGCCTGATTATGTTCTCACTCAGATTTTACTGGGACAAATTCAAATTTAGCCGAAAATCGAAAACAATTAAAACACTTTTCAAATTTAAAAACATATTTTTAAAAAAATTCTGGTTTAAATATAAAATAAATTTACCTTTTGCAATTTTAGCTTTTGTTTTAATAAATGTTGTAATAATAGATATTTTTCTCTTAACAAAAGAAATCTATTTTTTTCCAAAAAAAGAATTTGAGCCATCACGGTGGAGCTTGACATTTAAACTTTTCCATTCCTATCTAAGCTCAGATACATGGAGAAATATATCAATAATTACAAATCTTCTGGCGTTATTTGGGATGTTTGGTGTTTTATTTTTTTCTATTTTGCGAACTAAGCTTGAAAAATATTTAATCTTAATTTTAATTCCCATATTCCTATTATTTATTGACATAATTCCTCAAACACAAAAAATAGGACTAAGTAATTTTGGAGGAATAAGAGGTTTATATGCCAATTATATATTTATTATCATAATCAGCGGTTTTATCCTCTACAAATTAATAAACTATAAACCCCTATCGAAAATAATAATAACTGTTTTAGTTATTATTTTTTTCTTTAACAGTATACATTTTATAAAAAAAATCAGTTACGCCCGACTGCCCGAAGCATCTTTCATGGAAGCTGTAAAATGGTTTGAAAAAAACAAAAAAAACAATAGATTTATCTACCTTAACGCCTATCCTTTAGAGGAATCAATTGCAAAAAGGCCGGAAAAGCTCGATCAATTTCTACTTTTTGAAAATATGACTGTCTTTTATAAATATTTTAGAAAAGATTATATATATACTTTTTTTGAATCAGATATCCCTTTCAACATCAACCACCAAATTAACCAAAAAAAATTATATTTTCGCGATATACCAAAATTTAAAAATATGCTTGATTTTTATCAAATAAATTATTTGATTTACGCAACAGACATAAATACGGGAAGAGATTATGATAATATGAAAAAGTTTCTGGAATCACAAGTAAAAACAGTTTTTAAAAATGAAAAATATAATATTTTAGAAAAATTATAATTGATATACTTGCATTTTTTATTCTCCCCTCGTATCATTTATAAGCAAAAAAATAACCCCTCAACTTATGTCAAAACCACGCGTTGGCATCAACGGCTTTGGCCGCATTGGACGCTGTATTTTTCGCAGCAATCTTGTTTCGGATTTAATAGACATCGTTGCGATCAACGATTTATCAACCTGTGAAACAGCGGTGCATTTGCTCAAATATGATTCTGCTTATGGAACAATTAAAGACAACGTAAAAGTTATTGGCGAAGATGATTTTTCAGTAAATGACATAAAAGTGAAAAATTTTACTGTCAGAAATCCTGAAGAAATTCCATGGAAAGACGCCGGAGTAGATATCGTATTGGAATGTACCGGATTTTTCTGTGATTACGAAGGTGCTGCCAGACATTTAAAAGGAGGAGCAAAAAAAGTAATTATTTCAGCACCGGCAAAAAACGGAGTTGAAAAAACCATAGTTATGGGAGTCAATGAAGAAACTTATGATCCCGCAAAACATGATGTAGTTTCCAACGCCTCCTGTACCACTAATTGCCTAGCCCCTCTGGCCAAAATAATTGATGAAAATTTTGGTATTGTAAAAGGATTAATGACAACAGTTCATTCTTATACCGGAGACCAGCAATTACTTGATTCATCACATAAAGACTTGCGCCGAGCAAGATCAGCGGCTTTATCGATGATACCAACATCAACAGGAGCAGCAAAAGCAATAGGAGAAGTACTCCCTCATTTAAAAGGCAAAATGCACGGATTGGCAGTACGTGTACCAACTCCGACAGTTTCATTGGTTGATTTGGTTTGCGAATTAAACAAATCAACAACCGTGGAGGAAGTTAACGCAGTTTTAAAAAAAGCTTCAGAAGACAAAATGAAAGGAATTTTGGAATATTGCGATAAAGAACTGGTATCAATTGACTTTAAACACAATCCGAATTCCTCAATAATAGATGGCCTTTGCACCTGTATGATCGGCGAAAAAATGCTAAAAGTTCTATCATGGTACGACAATGAATGGGCCTATTCCACAAGAATGGTTGAATTATCTGAATATATTGGAAAAAGACTGTAAGTTATCAGCAACGATTAGTAATTGCTCTCTTTCTGATTGTCATTAAACCTCAGTGAGTGACTATCATCGCTAATGTTGTCAAACACGCCAAATAGACATATAATTCTAATTGCAGCAATTTAAAATGACTTTTTAAAATGGATAATAGAAAACAAAAAATACTTCAAGCAATAATTGAACAATTCATAGAAACCGCCGAACCGGTTGGTTCAAAATCTCTAATCATAAGTTATCATCTTCAATTCAGCCCTGCGACAATTCGTAATGAAATGGTAAAGTTGGAAAAAGATGGATTGATTGTACAACCGCACACATCAGCGGGTAGAATTCCAACTGAACTCGGATATAGATTTTATTTGGAGGAATTAGCGGATTTTGAAAATGCGAAAATACTTGCCAAACAATTTTTTCATGACATCAAAAAAGAATATCAAAAAGAAAAAATTAAACAAAAAATATTTGAGATGGTTTCTATATTGGCCAGAGCTACAGATAACATTTGCTTCGCCACAATTCCGGAAAATAACCGAACGTTTTATATCGGCATTTCCAATATTTTAAAAAAACCCGAATTCCAAAAACAACCTTATAAAGCCAGCCAAATAATCGAAATATTGGAAGAAGAAACCAATTTCATGTCAGCATTAAAAAATGCGGATATTGATTACAAAGTTAAAATATTTATCGGAGAAGAAAATATTATACCTCAAATTAATAGCTGCAGCATCATAGTAACAAAATATAATCTTAAAGGGTACGAAGGATATATTGGCATTCTCGGACCTAAAAGAATGGATTATCCTTTAAATTCCGCCTTGGTGGAAGAATCAAAAAACATATTGGAAGAGAAAGAATAATTATATAACTTAAACTTTTCAAATAATGACAGATCAAAACACCAATCAAAACGATCCTTTATTGGAAAAATTAAAGCAAGTACAAAAAGAAACCGAAGAGAAAGAAAATCAAGAAAAAAAAGAAATTGGAAACAAAGAGATGGAAAAAGTCCTTCAAGAACTCGAAGAAGTAAAAAAACTTAATGACATGTTAACGGAAACTTCCAAAAGAGCGCTTGCTGATTTACAAAATTATAAAAAACGCTCAGAAGAAGAAAAAAAAGTTTTTGTGCAATATGCGAATGCTAATTTAATTCTTGAAATACTTACAACTCTGGACAATTTTGAACGGGCGTTCAAAAATATTCCTGAAGATTTAAAAAACACTGACTTTATCAAAGGAATAATTCATATAGAAAAAGGACTATATACGACACTCGAAAAAGCCGGAGTAAAACCAATAAAAGCTTTGGGCGAACATTTGGATACAAACCTGCATGAAACATTAATGGAAGGTCCGGGAGAAAAAGATGTAGTAATAGAAGAATTTGAAAAAGGCTACACCCTTGGAGACAAAATTCTAAGACCGGCAAAAGTAAAAGTAGGTAACGGAAAATAAGATTAAAAAAACTCTTGACCAAAAACCTATTGGCACTCTATAATTATGAGTGCCAAATTTGATTTATAATAACTTAACCTTTTATTCATGAGCAAAATTATAGGTATTGATCTAGGTACAACCAATTCAGTAGTTTCCGTAATGGAAGGTACGGAACCTGTTATAATTCCCAGCTCTGAAGGAGCGCGCACCACTCCTTCGATTGTAGCTTTCAAGGGAAAAGAACGCTTAGTCGGAATTCCCGCGAAAAGACAAGCTATAACCAATTACGAAAACACTGTTTACTCCGCGAAAAGACTTATTGGACGAACTTATGATGAAATAAAAAATATTGCTGAAAAAATGCCATTCAAAGTAACGAAAGGCAAAAAAGGCGAAGCGGAAATCATGATTCAAGATAAACAGCATCGACCCGCGGAAATTTCTGCCATGGTTTTACAAAAATTAAAGGCGGATGCTGAAAGCTATTTGGGTTTCGAGGTAAAAGAAGCGGTAATTACAGTCCCTGCTTATTTCAATGATTCTCAAAGACAAGCCACAAAAGATGCAGGAAAAATCGCCGGACTCGAAGTAAAAAGAATTATTAATGAACCAACCGCTGCAGCACTTGCTTATGGACTGGACAAAAAAGGCCAGGACAAAAAAATTGCGGTTTTCGATTTTGGAGGCGGCACATTTGATGTTTCAATATTGGAATTGGCGACAGTAGAAGGCGAAAAACAATTTGAAGTTCTTTCAACAAACGGAGATACCCAGCTTGGTGGCGATGACATTGATGAATTTTTGATTCATTGGATTATCAGTGAATTCAAAAAAGAAGAAGGTATTGATTTATCAAAAGACAGATTGGCTTTACAAAGACTGAAACAATCTGCTGAAAAAGCAAAAATTGAATTATCTTCCAGCCATGAAACAGAAATCAACGAACCATTCATAACTGCTGATTCAGGCGGCAATTCAAAACATTTAAATATCAAATTAACCAGAGCCAAATTCGAAGATTTAATAGCTGATTTAATTGAAAAAACCGTAAGTCCTTGCCGCAAAGCAATGGACGATGCAAAAATTTACACTTCGGATATTGATGAAGTAATTTTAGTTGGAGGAAGTACAAGAATCCCTGCGGTTCAAGAAAAAGTAAAAGAAATTTTTGGTCGCGAACCTCATCGTGGAATTAATCCTGATGAAGTAGTGGCTATGGGAGCCGCGATTCAAGGAGCTGTACTGCAAGGAGACGTAAAAGATGTTTTACTTCTGGATGTTACCCCTTTATCACTTGGAATTGAAACCTTGGGCGGCGTGTTCACAAAATTAATTGAAAGAAATACCACAATCCCAACTTCAAAATCTCAAACCTTCTCAACAGCGGCGGACAATCAACCTTCAGTAGAAATTCACGTTTTGCAAGGAGAAAGAGAAATGGCATCTTATAATAAATCATTAGGCAAATTTATTTTAGACGGCATTCCTCCGGCACCTCGCGGTATACCTCAAGTCGAAGTAACTTTCGATATCGACGCTAATGGTATATTGAATGTAAAAGCTACCGATAAAGCAACAAGCAAGCAACAACACATCACTATTACAGGAAGTTCAGGAATGAGTGATGAAGAAGTCGAACGCATGAAAAAAGAAGCTGAAAAATTCGCGGAAGAGGATAAACAGAAAAAACAAGAAATTGAAACCAAAAATCAGGCAGAATCATTAATATATCAAACGGAAAAAACATTGCGCGACGCGGGAGATAAAGTTGATGCATCTTTAAAAACCCAAGTACAGGAAAAAGTCGACTTTCTCAAAAAACTATTGGAAAATAAGGACGCGAATACTGAAGAAATTAAAAAAGAAACAGAAAATTTATCACAAGAAATTCAAAAAATCGGAGCCGCAATGTACCAACAAGCTCAAGGAACCGGTCAAAATCAGGAAGACGAAAATGTCCGTGTCTACGAAAAAGACAAAGAAGAAAAAAAAGATGAAGATATCGTGGAAGGCGAAGTAGTTGATGAAGAGAAAAAAGACAAAGAATAAAAAAATTTAATAAAAACGAGAGAGCGCTTCTTGAAGTGCCATATGCGGCCTTTTTTCCAAAGAAAAGCCACATCTGGCACTTCAGGAAGCACTCTCTCAATATTCATAAACGATATTCAAAGACGGCCTATAACCGGTTTGCGAATGTTCTTTGGAAGCGAATTGAACATAATATTGAAAAGTCGCAGCCTCTTCCATATCTTTTATTAACCAGCCATAATTATCCAATGGAGTTTTGATTAAATCGCCAATATCGGATGTCAAATCAATCTGAACCGAAAAAGGAGTACCATCAAAAGCACTTACATTAAAAGTATTGGAAAGTGTTTCAACATAATCCCCTCCTCCGCCGGTCCATAATTGACCGATTTTATATCTATACCACGTAGCCTCATTTTCAATCCAATCTCGATCAGGATTTTGAATAATTTTATAAATCCCATAACTCCTACTGCTTCCTTTCTTATCCACCACATATAATTTCAATTTTGCGCTTACAATTTGCGCATCATTTGGAATTGCAGTTAGATCAAAACGCAAAAGTCCCCGTTTATGCCAAAGAACAAATCTTGATTGCACCCATATATTGTTTTCAGAACCGAAACTGACATCCTCATCTCCCTTATCAATATAAGTATCTTGCAGCACCGGCACAAACACATTATACGTCTGCTTTTCAAGCGTATCATCCGGAATAATCGGAATTTCGCCTGTATAAGCCGGATTACTCTGATCTAATGAAATAATCCCAAAATAATTGACAAACACACTTTCACTCGCGCCTTTCACATTTTGCAAAATTATTTCTCCATTTTCTTTACTATATCCATCATTTTTAAAAAAAGTCATAATATCATCTCCCCCATCAAAAACTATTTGCTTGAAACTTAATGTTTTATTCAAAAAATACTCGCGATCAAAAGCTATTTCCCGAGTTTCATAATCATTACCTTTAAATAAAACATATTTTCCCTCACTCAATAAAAATTTTATTGACCACGAATCATTTTCATATCCGCTTTGAGCCCTACTTCTGGCTTCACGCAAAACAAAAATTAAATTTTCAGTATCGGTCCGCAAATACTCTCTACTTATAAATCCCGCAGAAAAAAAAGTACCCGCACCTAAAAATATTCCTAAAATTCCTAAAACGATAATTATTTCCAATAAAGTAAAAGCCTTCTTATTCATAAAAAATTAAATATACTGCTCAATCTTTTAAATTATATTATTCTTTTTTAGAGAACATAAGTACGCATTTAAAAATAGATTATAATCAAATTATCTGCAATAAAAATTATTTCAAATTCCGCTTCTTCCATTTCTCAATTTCCGCATGATTACCGGAAAGAAGCACTTCCGGAACCTTCATGCCTCTAAATACAGCAGGTTTCGTATATTGCGGATATTCTTTTTTACCGTTTAAATTTAAAGAAAAAGAATCTTCCTCAAAAGATGCCTTATCCCCTAAAACACCCTGCTTTAGCCTGGAAAGAACATCAACAAACACCATCGCGGCAAGCTCGCCTCCTGTCAAAACATAATTTCCAATCGAGATTTCCTCATCAACTAAAGCATCAACAACTCTTTGATCCACCCCCTCATATCTCCCGCAAAGCAAAATAAAATCTTCATCTTTTTTCGCTAACTTTCGTGCCTTTGCTTGATTCAACAGCTTTCCGTGAGGAGAAAAAAATATAACTTTGCCGTTATTGGTTTTTTTCGCATGTTCTACAGCATCAAAAATCGGCGAACAAGAAAGAAGCATTCCGGCACCACCCCCGTATGGCGTATCATCAACTTGTTTATGTTTATCTTTAGCAAAATCCCGAATATTCAAAATTTCAATTTTAATTAATTTCTTCAAAATAGCCCTTTTTAAAATCGAATCCCCCAAATAGGACTTAAACATATCCGGAAATAAAGTTAAAACTGTAAATTTCATAATAAAAAATTAAAAATACAATTATATTTAATAGGAATAAAGAAAAAATACTATTGATTTTTATTTAAAACATTTTATAATTTAAAATCTAAAATTTTACAATCTCTATTATGACTAAAGAAAAGGACGAAAAAGGTTATCAAGCCCCAAAAATAGTGAAACGAACTAAAAAAGGAAAATTAAAATTCATTCCACCAATATCCAAAAATACATTCGAATCTTTAGTTGCCGATCTAAGTTTAAAAACTGACGAAATACAAAAAGAAGAACCACAGAACTCACCTCTCTTAGAGGAAATTGAAAAATTTCGAACATTCAAAAATCAACACAAAGCAGATCAAGAAATAACTTTAGACACTATTTTCGCAAGCTTATCAGGCAAACCTTCAATTATTGAAAAACCATCCTCATCGTCCGAAAAAAAAATTACTGAAGGATCGAAAAATCAAAATTCAATAGAATACGAGCAAAAACTGGAAACAATACTAAATTTCCAGTGCCAATTTGCCTCTGAAATCAAAAATATAAGTATTGAAAGACAAATTTATCCCCCGTTCCATAAAATGATTAACGAAATCAAATTTCTTCTTAGAAATTCATATTCGGAAAATCAAGATGCGGAAAAACAAACTGAAGAAATCCCAAAACAAATACAAGAAATTTCCTCAAAAATTAAATTTATTTCCAATCAGCTTAATACCACGAATATAGATCAAAACAAAATCTCATCAATAAAAAAATTGCTGCAAGACATTATTGATTTTATTCAAGGCAATAAAGATCAAAAAGATCTTGATAAAATTAAGGAAATTGAAACAGCGGAATCACCGAAAAATCTTATTACAAAAAAAGATAATTCAGAAATTCCGCAAATTATGGATATTGTACCGTCTTATAAATCACCTGAAGAAAAAAATACAAATAATATAAGAGAAAGTATTGATATGATAGCGACCTCTAAGCCAACAGAAGCCGAAATTGGACTACAAGAACTGGAAAAAATTAAAAAACTTTTTGAAGAAACAAAATTACAGCTGATAGAAGCTGTAAATGACCAAAATCTACAAGAAACCGTAGTAGAAACAATAAAATTATTAATTATTTACTGGAAGGAAATAATTCAAGAAAAAATAAATATTTATATTGAAGTTCCGGAAAAAATTTCTCAAAAAATCACAATAATGACAAATTTAACAACTGAAATTGGCCGATTAAAAAAAGCAAATACTGAAGAAGCGCAAATAGAAAGAGAAAGATTAATAGGACTACAAGCTGAACACAAAGAAATTTTAGAGATGCTGGAACGTCAAAAAAGATATTTAAATTTATTTAAAAGATTAAAAAAACAATTAATTATACTACAAAAAAAATTGGAAAGTTAAAAAACTTGCATTAAAAAATTAAGAGACCTATCATGTAAAAAAATGTAACCAAAGGTTTTTATGAAATTTAATTATTTTTTCAAAAATCTAACAGAGAAGGACAAAGAAAATGCACAGAAATACCTTGAAAAAAAAATAAAAAAAGTTTCTAAATTTATCTCTTCCGAAGATCAGGAAATCGGCATTTGCCATTTAACTCTCGAATATCACAAAAAACACAACTGTTATACAGCAAAAGTCCAACTTGATTTACCTTTCAGCACATTGCACGCAGAAGATTCTTCTCATGAAATAAACAAACCTCTCGACATTCTCAGCGACAAATTAATTGTTCAACTAAAAAAGCAAAAAGAAAAAATACGCGGAGAAATAAACCATAAAGAAAGAAAACATAAAAGTATCAAAGAAATCAAAAAAGAACAAATATTTGAAGTGGTTGAATCTGATATTTAAGGTATCCTTTACAACAAATAATATTACCCTTAAGATAAACACGATTTTAAAATTTATCTTCTTTTATGATCGACATAAAATTAATTCGCGAAAATCCCGAACATTATAAACAAGGCATGGTAAAAAAACAGCATAACCCCGAAATAATAGATAAAATTTTGGATTTGGATAAACGCCGCAGAGAAACAATACAAAAAATTGAAGAAATAAAATCCGAAAAAAACAAAGCATCAGAAATAATTGCCTCTCTAAAAGGAACTGAAAAAGAATCTGCCATCAAAAAAATGCAAGAAATCGGGCTAAAAGAAAAAGAGCTCCAGCCAATTTTAAATACAATAGAAGAAGAATTTAATGATTTGTTAAGCCGCGTCCCCAATCCTCCTCTCTCCTCCGTAATAGTGGGCAAGGATGATAGCGAAAATAAACCTTTAAAAATTATCGGTTCAAAACCTGAATTCGACTTTTCTCCATTGGATCACGCGGAACTCGGAAAAAAATTGAATATCATTGACATTGAAACAGCTGTTAAAATGTCCGGCTCAAGGTTTTATTATTTAAAAAACGAAGCTGTATTGCTAGAATTGGCACTTGTACAACACATAATTAACAAATTGGTAAGCAAAGGCTTTACACCGGTAATTCCTCCGGTTTTGGTCAAAGAAGAAGCAATGTGGGCTACAGGTTTTTTTCCTGCGGATAAAAACGAAATTTACAAAGTGAATCCTGAAGAAGACCAACTTTATTTGGTCGGAACATCAGAAGTTCCATTAACAATGCTTCACGCAGATTCAATTATAGAAGACGAAAAACTCCTTCCAATGCACTATTGCGGTTTTTCCACGTGTTTCCGCCGCGAAGCCGGAAGTTATGGTAAAGACACCTCGGGGATCTTACGCGTTCATCAATTCGACAAAATTGAGATGTACAGTTTCTGCCATCCTGAAAACTCCGAAAAAGAACACGAATTTATTTTAAGCATAGAAGAAGAAATCATGCAGGACTTAGGATTTCATTACCAAGTCGTGAACATCTGCTCCGGAGATTTAGGCGCTCCCGCAGCCAAAAAATATGACATTGAAGCTTGGATCCCAACTCAAAACAAATTCCGAGAATTAACCAGCTGCTCAAACTGCACCGATTATCAAGCCCGCCGCGCCAATATCCGCTTCCGAGACAAAAACGGTCAAAACGTCTTTGTGCACACCCTGAACGGCACCGCCTGCGCCGTAGGACGAACCTTAATCGCCATCATCGAAAACTATCAGAACAAAGACAATTCCATAACAATCCCGGAAATATTAAGACCATATCTGGGAGGAAGAGATACAATTAAGATAAAATAAGGCACTATTATTGTAAATACCTTAAAAATCTGATAAAATATAAAGATTTTAATTTATTAATTAAATTATCTTTGTGTTAACACTATCCACAGACACCTTAAAAGGATACAGCTTAGACAGAATTTTTCGTTTCGCGAAGGAATTGGAAATTGACGGAATTGATTTAGCGATTGATTTAAAACAATATGATACCCTATCCGCTGATTATTTGATTGAACTGAAAGAAAAATATAAACTACCGATAACCTCCATTCAAACCCCCTCGGTTTCTTCAATAAATACTGTTTTAAGCGCCATTGAATTGGCTAAGAAAATAAATTGCCGAATCATAATTGTCCAGCCTCCAAAACTTTTAAATCATAAATATGCCTCATGGCTAAAGAAAAAAGTTCCTTTAATCCGTAAGAAAGAAAGTATTTCAATAGCTTTGGAAAACGCCCCGAATAAGACTTATCTTGGCTTTATTCCTGAATATACAATGAATAATTTAAATGAATTAAAAAATTTTAAACATGCTTGTCTGGATACGACCAGAGTCGCCCAGCGTAAAGAAGACCTAATCCGTGTTTATACGGTTTTGAAAGATTATTTGGTACACATCCACTTATCCAACATGTATCGAAATAAAAGCTATTATTTGCCTCAAACAGGCGTACTTCCAATGGAAAGCTTTCTGGCAAAATTAAAACAAGAAAACTACAAAGGAGCGATCTCCATAAAAGTAAATCCAAAACATATAGAAGCCGAGGACGCAGAAAAAGCAAAAACAAATCTAAAGGACATCAAAAAATTCTATGAAAAATATTTTATAAACAGTTAATCATACTGATTCTGATTTATCCTCTTTTTTCAAAAACAAAACTTAGGTAAAATAAAAATAAATTAACTTTTTTTGTGTTGGAAATAAGGAACTTAAGTAAAAGCTATATTTATAATAAACAAAAATTTTTTGCCTTAAAAAATATCAATCTTGATATTAAAGAAGGCGAAATTATTGCTGTTTTTGGAGCGTCCGGCTCCGGAAAAACCACTTTACTCAATCTGATTGCCGGCTTTGAAAAACCAACAAGCGGAAAAATAATTTCTTTTCAAAATTCCGGCATTGGTTTTATCTTTCAAGATTTTTTATTATTGCCTTTTTTAACTCTTGAAGAAAACATTTTTCTGCCATTAAAATTCAATAAAATCAAAGATCCTTATTTCCAAATCATTGACGAAACCGGCTTAAATCATCGCCGCAATCACAAACCTGCATTTACTTCCGGAGGTGAAAAACAAAGAGCAGCCATTTGCCGCGCCTTAATCACTCGCCCAAAACTACTCCTCGCCGACGAACCAACCGGAAATTTGGACGAAAAAACCGCAAAAAGCATAATCCAACTACTTCAAAAACTCCACAAAGAAAAAAACTTCACAATGATAATCGCCACCCACGACCAAAAAATCGCCAAAATCGCAGATAAAATTATAAACCTAAAAAATCAGTAATTCCTGATTACTGATCACTCACTCCTACCCCATGCTCTACCTCGCCCTCAAAAACATTCGAAACTACCTTCCCCGTTTCATCTTAATCCTGATCACAATCACCATCTGTATTTCGAGCATATTTACATTTTTAACTTTTAATAATTCCGTTCAAAGTTCTGTTCAGAAAGAAAGCTCTAAAAAAACACCGCTTAATCAAATCAATGTTTTTCCCACATCCGTGACTTTAAATTTTAGTAAAATCGGCCAAAATACCTCAAATATTACCGCTGAGAAAATAAATGAAATTAAAAACATAGATCATGTTTCAGAAATTTATCCAATAATTCGATATAATAATCCGGTTTCCTTGGAAGCATCATTGTTTAATCAAAAATTAATCTCCGACAGTTTGCTTTTTGGCGTACCTTTCAAACTTATTGAAAAAGACATAAAAATTAAAGACTCATGGGTTACAAATGAAAAAAGCATTCCGGTAATTATTCCAAAAAAAATAATAGAACTATACAATTTATCTTTAGGACCAAATCACGGCTTACCTAATATGAAAGAAGACTACCTATTAAACAAACAAATTAAAATTCACCTAAATTATTCCAGTCTTTTGCCGGAATTAAATGACTCACCCACCAAAACTTTGAACGCTAGAGTTGTAGGATTTTCCGATATTATCAATATTACAGGCATAGCGATACCGGAAGAAATAATTAAAACATTAAATTTCGAAAAAAATCCTAAAGCAAGCGAATTAATAGTAAAAGTGGACAATTCGGAGTTTACCAGTCAAACAGCGAAAAAAATTGAAAAAATCGATCTTCAAACCGAATATCTTCAAAAAACATTATCTGAAATCAATCAAAATTTAGCTTACCTAAAATATACTTTGTTGATTATCGGAATTCTAATCAGTTTTATCACAATAATTACGATTACAAGTAGCTTTTTAAGCTTAGTAAATGAACAAAAATCCCAAATAAGCATAATCAAAATATTAGGCGCATCTAAAAAAAACATCTATACATTTATAATGACACAAGTGTCGGTTATTGGCTTAATTGGTTCATTGTCCGGTTTAGCCATAGGATTCTTGAATATCTCCATTATCAACATTTACACAAAAAACACTTCAAATTTCCTCATAGAAAACTATTTCCCAAATTTAAATATCAACATCTCAAATGTCCTGACAATATTAATTCTAAGCTTTTTAATCAGCTTTATTTCAGCCTTAACCCCATCCATTCAAGCCGCCCGGATTAATCCAATGGTTAATTTAAAGAAAAATTGATCCCTAATTGCTAATTCCTGATCGCTAATTTTTCTCTTGACAAAGAAAAAATACTCTATAGTATAAATTACACATCTAGGCTTAACTTGAATGCGTAGAGGAAAAAAGCCGCTTCAAAAGTTTCTAATCTATTTATAAGATTGAAAACTCAATTTAAATAAAGTAACTTAATTATCCTCATTTTTATTATGCCCACAAAAACTGCTTCAAAAGATAAAAAACAAATAATTAAAACTAAAAACACCGGAAATAAAAGAATATTTCTGAACGAGAATCAAAAAAACTTCCCCATTCCAAACCTCATTGAAGTACAAACCAATTCCTATGATTGGTTTTTAAAGGAAGGCTTAAAAGAATTACTGGATGAAATCTCACCCATCACTGATTTCTCAGGAAAAAAACTTGAATTGCACTTCCTGGATCATGCGATAGGAGAACCGAAATATAACGCTCGAACATGCAAATTAAAAAACATGACCTATGAAGCGCCTTTAAAAGTACATGTCCAATTAATCAACAAAGAAAGCGGAGAAATCAAAGAACAAGACATTTTCCTTGGAGGCATCCCTTTGATGACCGTTAATGGAACTTTCATAGTAAATGGGATCGAAAGAGTAATAGTCAGCCAAATCGTACGTTCTCCGGGAGTTTTCTTCTCGGAAAATCCCGCAGCTCCTGGGATGGGAGCCGCAAAAATCATTCCAAAAAGAGGCGCGTGGCTGGAAATCGAAACCGATAAAAAAGGTGTCATTACGGTTAAAATAGACCGTAAGAGGAAAATATACGTAACAAGCCTTCTTCGCATATTCGGATATGCTAAAGATAAAGAAATTTTGGAATTATTTGAAGATGTAAACATTAATCCCAACATGGATTACATTTTAGCAACTTTGGAAAAAGATACAGCGAAAACCATTGATGAAGCTTACAAAGCAATATACAGAAAAATCCGCCCCGGAGACTTGGCAACCCCTGAAAATGCGAAAGCTTTGATTAATTCAATGTTCTTTGATTATCGAAAATATGACATGGGCAATGTTTCTCGCTATAAATTAAATAAAAGATTTAAACTGGACACTCCAAACGATAAGAAATATCACACTTTCCAAATTAAAGATTTAATATGTATTCTCAAACATTTACTGAAAATAAATAATAAAGAGGAAGGATATGACGATATAGATCATCTATCAAACAGGCGGATACGCGCTGTTGGCGAACTTGTTCAAAACAAATTCCGCGTTGGACTTATGAGAACAGACAGAATAGCTAAAGACAGAATGACTGTTATGGATATGGAAACAGTAACTCCAACACAATTAATCAACTCACGCCCGATCACTGCGGCTCTTCGAGAATTTTTCGCCAGCTCTCAATTATCTCAATTTATGGACCAGACCAATCCATTATCTGAATTGGCACACAAAAGAAGATTATCAGCCATGGGTCCGGGCGGACTTTCAAGAGAAAGAGCTTCGTTTGATGTTCGCGACGTGCATCCGTCTCATTACGGACGTATTTGTCCTATCGCTACACCTGAAGGACCGAATATCGGTTTGGTTGTGCATTTGGCCACTTACGCAAAAATCAATCAATATGGTTTTATCGAAACTCCTTTCTTTAAAGTAAAACATGAAGTTGAAAATGATCCGAAAGAGTTGGAAGGAAGAACTTGCGCGGAAAATATTGAAAATCCGAAATCCAAAAAAAATATTATTTCAGCAGGTGAGATAATCACAGCTGAAAAAATCACAGAATTACAGAAACTTAAAAAAGATAAACCTATTATTAAAGTGAGAGCTTATGCTACTGAGGAATATTCATACATGGACGCGGACGAAGAAAAAAACATTACAATTGCGCAGGCGAATTCTCTTCTTGATGAAAAAAAACAATTTATTGAGAGCAGAATTCCCGCGAGAAAAGCTCATGAGGCACTTTTAGCGCTAACTGAAGAAATAACTCACATGGATGTTTCTTCCAGACAAATTATATCTGTTACCACGTCTTTAATCCCCTTCTTGGAGCATGATGATAACACAAGGGCATCAATGGGTTCAAACATGCAAAGACAAGCTGTTCCTTTAATCGTACCTTCCTCTCCTGTTGTCGGCACCGGAGTTGAAGAAGTCGCCGCAAAAAGTTCAGGTCAAGTACTTTTGGCGCAAGACAATGGAAAAGTACAAAACGCTGATGCTTCAAGTGTTACAATTCTGTACGATTCAGGTAAAAAAGTGACTTACGATCTATATATTTACGAAAGATCAAATCAAGCAACATGCGTCCACCAAAGAGTTAGATTAAACAAAGGTGATATTGTAAAAAAAGGTGATCTTATTGCAGACGGCGCGGCAACCGATCATGGAGAACTGGCATTAGGTCAAAATTTATTGGTGGCTTATATGGTTTGGGGAGGATACAACCTTGAAGATGCTGTTATTATTTCAGACCGTATTGTTCAAAAAGGTTACTATAGTTCAGTACATATAGAAGTTTTCACAATGGATGTGAGAGACACAAAGCTCGGACCTGAGATTATTACGAGAGATATACCGAATGTTGGAGAAGCCAGATTAAAAGACTTGAATGAAGATGGAATAGTCCGAATCGGAGCAACTGTCCGTGAAGGAGATATTTTGGTGGGAAAAATCACTCCAAAAGGCGAAACCGAATTAACTGCTGAAGAAAGACTTCTAAGGGCGATATTCGGAGACAAAGCCCGCGATGTAAAAGACACATCATTGCGCCTACCCGGAGGAGAAGGCGGGAAAGTGGTTGGAGTACAGATTTTCACTCGTGAAGCAGGCGACGAATTGTCCACCGGAGTAAACAAACAAATAAAAGTTAGCGTTGCTCAGACAAGAAAAATTGCCATTGGCGATAAAGTAGCGGGAAGACATGGAAACAAAGGTGTAATCTCAATCATAGTTCCTGAAGAAGATATGCCTTATCTTCCGGATGGAACACCGGTAGATATCATCTTAAATCCGCTTGGAGTATCCAGCCGTATGAATATTGGTCAAATTTTGGAAACTCATTTAGGATGGGCCGCCGAAAAACTCGGATTCAAAATTGCAAGTCCCGCGCTTAATGGAATAACAAATGATGAAATAGTTGATCTATTGAAAGAAGCCGGCCTTCCTGAAGATGGAAAAATCCAATTATATGATGGCCGTTCAGGCGAACCATTCGACAAAAAAACTACGGTCGGAATTACATATATTCTTAAATTAAGCCATTTAATTGAAGATAAAATACATGCCCGCTCTGTTGGTCCATACTCTTTGGTAACCCAGCAGCCATTAGGAGGAAAAGCGCAACATGGAGGACAAAGATTTGGAGAAATGGAAGTATGGGCATTGGAAGCTTACGGAGCCGCTCATATATTACAAGAAATGTTGACTATCAAATCAGATGATGTTTATGGCAGAGCAAAAGCTTATGAATCAATCGTAAAAGGCGAATCAATAAAAAAACCACGCACTCCTGAAAGCTTTAATGTATTGGTTAAAGAGTTACAAAGCTTGGGATTATCAGTAAAATTGATGAATTCAGAAGATGATGTTGTTATAACCGAAGATGAAATTTTAGAATCCGAACACGAAGACAGTCCTTTATTTTCCGGAGACTCTGAAGATCGTCAAATACAAAAAAATTTAGGCCATGAAGTTGCTGATATAAAAACGGAAGACAGTATTATTACGGATAATGATCTCGATTTGGATGAAGGAGAGGAAATCCCATCGGATATGGAACTTTTTGAAGAAGCACCTCTTGAAGACGAAGAAGAAAAAAAATATACAGAAGAATAAAAATTATTTTTAACACATAACAAACTAAAAATGAGAAGTGTAAACAAAGTAATTCTCATTGGAAATCTAACACGAGATCCAGTAATGAGAAGTGCGCCAAGTGGCCAAGCAGTTACCACATTTGGAATTGCCACAAACCGTGAATGGATAACAGCAAATGGGGAAAGAAAAAGTTCAACTGAATTTCATGATCTGGTAGCGTGGGCTAAATTAGCGGAAATATGCCAGCAATATCTAAAAAAAGGAAAACTTATTTACGTTGAAGGATATTTAAAAACTCGCAGCTGGGAAACTCCTGAAGGAATAAAAAAATTCAAAACCGAAGTTATTATTCAGGATATGATTATCTTGGAAAAAAGAGCAAAAACGGATGATGAAAACTTGCCGATTATTGAAACCGATGAACATCAGGAAGAAATCGATACAGAAGATCTAAATGTCTTGCCTATCGATGATGAAGAATTTCAAAATCAAAAAACAACAAAAGGAGGCAGCCTTATCGATAGAGATTTAGGACTTTAAATTAAAAAACAAATCCGGTCCGTATTTAATAAAAATAAATACGGGCCGAAAAATTTATTCCATACTAAAGTGCTGCCGATAGTGAAAAAACTTAATTTACAAAATTCGTCAACATTATCGAAAGCACTTTAAATAATAATATCTTAAACCTCAATATTTCATGTCAAATAATAATACTGCTAACAACAATTTAAAAAGACACGATTTTGATGCCATAGCCATATCCATTGCTTCTCCCGAAGAAATGCTGGATTGGTCGCATGGAGAAGTAAAAAAACCGGAAACAATAAACTATCGCACTCAAAAACCTGAACGCGAAGGATTATTCTGTGAAAAAATATTTGGGCCGACAAAAAATTGGGAATGTTATTGCGGAAAATATAAAAGAATTCGCTATAAAGGAATTATTTGTGAAAAATGCGGAGTCGAAGTTACCAGATCAATTGTCCGCCGCGAGAGAATGGGACATATTAAATTGGCGGTACCGGTTACACACATCTGGTATTTGCGCTCAACTCCAAGCAGAATCGGTTTATTGCTTGATCTGCCGATAAAAACCATTGAACAAGTGGTATATTTTGCTGCGTACATCATTACAAACGTTGATAAGGAAGCAAAAAAAGAAGCTTTTAAACAATTAATTGAAGAACATCAGGTTCTCAGAGCCAAAATTAAAAAAGATTATGAAAACGACTTACAGGAAATAAAAAAACAAAATTTGGAAAATAGAGAAGAAAAAGTGCAAGAATTGGAAAAAGATTACTCTCAAAAAATAGAAGAATTGGAACAGCAATTGCGCCAAGCAGAAGAAGATTTAGCATTAATAAGCATCAGCAAAGTTGTATCCGAATTGGAATACCGCGATTTATCCATGAAATTCGGCCATATCTTCCAAGCCGGCACAGGCGCTGAATCCATTCGCAGAATTATAGAAAATATGGATCTGGCCAAACTTATTGAAGATTTAAAAGAAGAATTTAAAAAATCCACCGGCCAAAAGCAGAAAAAAATAATCAAAAGAATGAAACTGGCCGGAAGCTTTCTAAAAGCGAACATTCACCCTGAATGGATGGTCTTGACAATTCTACCTGTAATCCCGCCTGATTTGCGTCCAATGGTACAACTTGACGGAGGTCGCTTCGCTGCTTCAGATTTAAATGATTTATACAGACGTGTAATCAATAGAAACAATCGTTTAAAAAGATTAATGGAAATTGGCGCACCCGAAGTTATTTGCAGAAATGAAAAAAGAATGCTGCAAGAAGCCGTGGATACTTTATTGAATAATAGCGCCAGGCAAGGAAAAACCGTATTTACGGCCGGAGATAAAAGAAAATTACGATCATTATCAGACATGTTAAAAGGAAAACAAGGTCGATTCCGTCAAAACTTATTGGGAAAACGTGTCGATTACTCAGGCAGATCGGTAATCGTAGTCGGACCACAGTTAAAACTTCATCAATGTGGCTTGCCTAAAATCATGGCTTTAGAATTATTTAAACCATTCGTTTTAGGAAGACTGATCAAAGAAGGATATGCTCACAACTTGAAAAACGCAGAAAAACTGATTAACTCCAACAGAAAAGAAATTTGGGATATTTTGGAAGATGTGACAAAAAGATACCACGTACTTTTAAATCGCGCTCCAACGCTGCATCGCTTAGGAATTCAAGCATTTCAGCCCATACTTGTGGAAGGTAAAGCTATTCAAATTCACCCATTGGTATGTGCCGCTTTCAATGCGGACTTTGATGGAGACCAAATGGCTGTGCATGTTCCCCTATCAGCTCAAGCTCAAAAAGAAGCTCAAGAAATAATGCTTTCCTCAAACAATTTATTAAAACCTTCAGCCGGTGAACCAATCACAATACCTGCCCAGGATATGATTTTGGGCTGCTATTATTTAACTAAAATTAACGACAAAACAAAAGAACCCTACAAATGCTTTAAAGATGCCCATGAAGCGATTTACCATTATGACATTGGCGCAATCCATTTACAGGAAAAAATTAAATGCCGAATCAACAATGAATTAACTGAAACATCCGTCGGCAGAATTTTATTCAATGAGATCATTCCAAATGAACTTGGATACTACAATATTACAACTGATAAAAAAGTATTAAAAAATATAATTTCAGATTGCTACGAATACTTTGGCAAAGAAGACATTACCGCAAAATTATGCGATGAGATTAAAAAAATCGGATTTATTTACGCGACAAAATCAGGAATTACGATTTCCGCTTCTGATATGATTATACCCGATGAAAAAAATAAAATCATTAATGATGCTTCTGAAGTTGTTAAAGAAATAACCAATCAATACATGAATGGTTTAATGACAGAACACGAAAAATATGTGCATGCCATTAAAATCTGGAGTGAAACAAAATCAAAAGTTACTACTGTAATGATAAATTCCATAGATGATCAAAACGATATTGCTTATATGATCAGCTCAGGCGCCCGCGGAAACTGGGGTCAAATTACTCAATTATGCGGAATGAAAGGATTAGTGGCTAATCCTGCAGGTAAAACAATCGAACTTCCGATTAAATCAAATTTAAAAGAAGGATTTAGCATTTTAGAATACTTTATTGCCACTCATGGAGGACGCAAGGGAAAATCAGATACAGCTTTAAAAACAGCTGAAGCCGGATATTTGACCCGAAGATTGGTTGATGCCGTACAAGATATTATTATCAAAGAAAACGATTGCGGATCCGAGGACATGAATACTGTAACACGTAAAGAAAGCGAACAAATCGGAGAAGCTTTTGAAAACAGAATATTCGGTCGAATATTGGCAACTGACATAATTGATCCTAAAACAGGAGAAATCCTTGTGCAAAAAGAAAAAGATATTGGAAATAATGAATTGAAAATTATTAAAGAACGTGAAGTTAACGAAGTACAGATTCGATCAATTATGACCTGTAAGACAAAAAATGGCATTTGCCAAAGATGTTACGGAAAAGACTTAGGAACCAATAAAATAGTTAAAATAGGCACCGCTGTAGGCATTATTGCCGCGCAAAGTATCGGAGAACCCGGAACTCAACTTACCATGCGTACTTTCCACATGGGAGGCGTTGCTGAAGGAAGCGATATTACACAAGGTTTAACCAGAGTTGAAGAATTATTTGAAGCCAGAACCCCAAAATCTCCTGCAATTTTAAGCGAAATAGATGGTATTGTTAAAATTATAAAAAAAGGAAAACAACAAGAAATTTATATTACCAGTGACGGACCTGTTGATATTACCTATGATATTCCCGGCGATTTTATACCCGTTGTGGAACCGGGTGAAGAAATTCATGAAAAACAAGTAATTTTAAAAAACAAAAATACCAAAAAAACTCTTCGTTCAATGGACAATGGAAAAATCAAAGAAATAATTGGCAATAAAATAATTATTACAACATCGGCTCCTATTGAAAAAAAATACATAGTTGGCATGGGAAAAAGTCCTAAAGTAAAAAATGACGAATTGGTAAAAAAAGGAACTCCCATAACTACAGGCAACCTTAACCTAAGAGAATTCATGCGCTTAACCAGCCTTTATAGAGTACAAAAATATATTATCAATGAAGTTCAAAGTATTTATGCCTCGCAAGGACAAACAATCAATGACAAACATCTTGAAATTATCGCCCGCCAGATGCTATCCAAAATTCGAGTACTCGAACCTGGAGATAGTAATTACTTGCCTGGAGAAATAGTAAATTATATAGATTATCAACACACAATTGACAAATTAACAGAAGATAATAAAGCCTTGCCTATTGAAGAAAGATTATTATTGGGGCTAACCAGAATAGCTCTGTTCACGGACAGCTGGCTGTCCGCAGCATCTTTCCAAGAGACCATCAGAGTTTTGGTTGAAGCTTCAACCACAAATAAAATCGACCAACTTGAAGGACTTAAAGAAAATGTAATCATCGGAAAACTTATTCCCGCCGGCGAAACATACCGAAAAAAACATCGTGAACTTCAAGATTTAGAGAGATAATTGACAAAACACCTCAAATCCGCTAGCTTGTGAAAGTCAAAAATTTATTCAAAAAATAACATATTAACTAAAAAATAATGCCTACAATAAATCAGTTAGTCCGCAAATCACGCGTTAATACAAAAAGAAAGAGCAAATCTCCGGCCATGCAGCAAACTTTAAACACTTTAAAAAACATCAACCTTCCGCTTAATTGTCCTCAAAAAAGAGGAGTATGCATAAAAGTATCCACAAGAACTCCAAAAAAACCCAATTCCGCTTTACGAAAATACGCCAGAGTAAAACTTACAAACGGAATGGAAGTTAACGCATATATCCCCGGTGAAGGACATAATTTACAAGAACACTCCGTAGTTTTAATTAGAGGTGGCAGAGTTAAAGATTTGCCCGGTATCAAATACCATATTATTCGCGGAAATCTTGATACGCAAGGCGTGGCAAAAAGAAAAAAGAGCCGATCAAAATACGGAGCAAAAAGACCAAAAGATCAAAAATAAATTAATAACGAATTACCAATTACTAATTACTAATCCCCATCACTCATGCCGCAAAAAGTGAAAACTCTATTCATCCCTGAAAACTCATCAGAATTACAAGAAAAATTTATTAACTATATAATGCTTGGAGGCAAAAAATCTATAGCCCGCGCAATTTTTTCCGACACTTTGGAAGCATTAAACAAAAAAGGACATAAAGCTCCTGTAAAAGTATTTGAAAAAGCATTGGAAAATATCAAACCAAGCTTGGAAGTAAAAGCAAAAAGAATCGGTGGTGCCGTATACCAAATTCCAATGGAAGTAAAACCGCATAGACAAATCACTTTAGCTTTTCGTTGGTTAATTAAGTCAGCTCGCGATAAAAAAGGAAAAGAAATGGCGAACAAATTAGCCGAAGAAATCGAACAAGCGGCAGATAATCAAGGTAACGCCATAAAGAAAAAAGAAGACACCCACAAAATGGCCAAAGCAAACAAAGCCTTTGCCCACTACGCAAGATACTAGCAACTATTTGATGCCAACTCCCAAATACAAAGCCTATTTCAACGAAATGTTTCAAGCGAATCAAGAAAAAATGATGAGATTCATGGTAATAAATCAAGATTACGCGAATAATAAAGAGAAGCACAAAAAAGAATTCGATACACTGGGAAAAGAAATTCAAGAAATAATCAGCGCGTGGCAAGAAAAATTATGCCACACAATGGAAAAAGGCAAATACGGAACATATAGCACAAAAATTGCGGACAAATTCATTGAAGAAGCGGTAAAATATTTTCCGTACTATCACGAAATAGGCATAAAATTTTCTAAAAAATAATTGAATAGCACCTCTAGAATGCTGCAGTAACTACTCACTTACATACTGCTCTCTTGACTATTCCCTAAAACAGGGTAATATTTGATTTCACTAAATAAACTGAAAGCTGTTCAATTAATCGGAAAAATATGAAAACCAACACTAAAAAAACATTTAAATTTTTTTATCGGCATGCGGTTAAATATAAATATTTATTCATTTTTGGAATCATCAGTTTAACAGTAGCAGTTGTTTCAAATACTATTATTCCAATTTACTATAAACAATTTTTCGATTCAATAACCGATAATGACCCGAGTTCGCAACTCACGCAAAAACTAATCAGTATTCTTGTAATTATATTAGGTTTAAATTTTTTATCTTGGTTATTTTGGCGTATAGTTATTTTTATTATCATAAAGCTACAATCAGTTGCGATGAGCAACATCTACCAAGAATGTTTTTCTTACCTGCATAAACATTCTTATGACTTTTTTAATAATAATTTTGTAGGATCATTAGTAAAAAAAATCAATAGACTGGTCAACTCTTACGAAGGGATGTTCGATCGAATATTTTTTGATTTTTTCCCTTTATTTTTGAGGACAGGAATAACCTTCACAGTACTTTTTCTCACAAATACATTAATAGGCGCGATTTTTTTTATTTGGGTCATATTTTTTCTGATATTCAATTATTTCTTTTCCTTATATAAATTTAAATATGATGTTGAAAGATCAGAAACGGACAGCAAAGTAACCGCTTTTTTAGCGGACACTATTACAAATCATCTAAATATCAAACTGTTTGCGTCATTATCACAAGAAGAAGAAGATTTTGGTAAAGTGACAGACACATGGAGATCAAAAACTCACAAATCATGGACATTGGACAATTTGATTGAATCAATTCAAGGATTTTTAATGATTATATTGGAATTCTTATTAATTTATACTGCGGTTTACTTTTGGCAAAGAAATTTATTAACAGTCGGTGATTTTATTTTAATTCAATCTTTTTTGTTTGGTATGTTTAGCACACTATGGAATTTCGGACGCATAATCCGCGCCACTTATTCTAATTTGGCTGATGCCGAGGAAATGATCGTGATTTTTGAAACACCCCATGCCATTAGAAGCTCGCAAAACGCCCCGTCATTAAAAATCAATAAAGGCCAAATAGATTTCAAAAATGTCAATTTCTCGTATGATAGCACAATTCCTGTTTTACAAGACTTCAACCTATATATTAAGCCATTGGAAAAAATCGCATTAGTTGGACCTTCAGGAGAAGGAAAAAGCACCTTGGTTAAACTTTTACTAAGATTATTCGACATTAATAAAGGCGAAATTCTTGTTGACAATCAAAATATCACTCAAATCGATCTGGATAGTCTACGCAAAAACATCAGTCTTGTTCCGCAAGATCCAATACTTTTTCATAGAACATTGTATGAAAACATAAAATACGGAAATCCCAATGCGTCTGAAGAAGAATTGATTAATGCGTCGAAAATGGCTTATTGTCACGATTTTATTGAAAAACTTCCCCAAAAATATGACACCTATGTTGGAGAAAGAGGTATTAAACTTTCAGGGGGGCAAAGACAAAGAGTAGCTATAGCAAGAGCGATTCTTCAAAACTCCCCCATTATCATCTTAGATGAAGCCACTTCATCGCTTGATTCGCATTCCGAACTCTTGATTCAAAAAGCCTTGTACAATTTAATGGAAAATAAAACAGCGATAGTAATTGCCCATCGACTTTCCACCTTATCACAAATGCATAGAATTATTGTGATAAAAGAAGGAAAAATTGCAGAATCCGGAACAGAGAAAGAATTACTTCAAAAAGAAAATAGCCTTTTTAAAAAACTTTGGGATATCCAGATGAAGACACACAAAGAGGTATTGTTGTAAAAAGACTGGAACTCCTATACCCCGTGTAACCTGTAATGGGGTTAGAAATATTAGGTTAATTTACTTGGAATAAAGTCGAATTTTTAATGGGTATCCAAATTACTAACCCCGTACCTTACCCATTACGGGTTACAGGTCATGGGATATATTTTCTCTTCGCTCACCCTTGACTTCCACGTCCAAATCCCTATACTCTTTTTGATAAATTAATAATAACTTCCATTTTTTATGGCCGAAGATTTAAATTTTCTACGCAATATAGGAATTATAGCCCATATTGACGCAGGCAAAACAACAGTAACCGAGCGTGTACTTTATTACACCGGCAAAACGCACAAAATTGGAGAAACTCATGAAGGAGCAGCTCAAATGGACTGGATGGAACAAGAAAAAGAACGCGGCATAACAATTACATCCGCAGCCACAACCTGTTATTGGAAACCCACTTACAATCCTGAAATCATGTATCGATTTAATATTATCGATACTCCGGGACACGTTGACTTTACCGTGGAAGTGGAGCGTTCATTAAGAGTACTTGATGGAGGAGTGGTAGTTTTCGATGGCTCCCAAGGTGTAGAACCACAATCAGAAACAGTTTGGCGCCAAGCCGACAAATACACAGTGCCACGTATGGCTTTTGTAAATAAAATGGACAAAACAGGCGCTGATTTTTACATGACCGTAAATTCAATTCATAAAAGATTAAATTCTAAAGCTATTCCCATTCAATTACCAATCGGCGCTGAAAGTACTTATGCCGGCCACATTGACCTATTGGAAAGAAAAGCATATAAAAATGAAGGCGGAGACGGCACAACAATCGTGGAAATTCCGGTACCCGAGGACATGAAAGAAGATGTGGAAAAATATAGAAACGCATTGGTTGAAAAAATTGCCGAAACAGATGAAATATTAACGGAAAAATTTTTGGAAGGACAAGAAATAAGCGTGCCTGAATTAAAAAAAGCACTGCGTAAAGCCTGTATAGCTATTGAAATCATACCTGTACTTTGCGGATCAGCTTTAAAAAACAGCGGAGTCCAAAAATTATTGGATGCTGTTTGTGATTACTTGCCATCACCGTTAGACTTGCCTGCCATCAAAGGCAAAAACCCAAAAAACGATCAAGAAATTGAAAGACACCCCGATGACAGTGAACCGTTTAGCGCACTTGTCTTCAAAATAGCCACAGACCCATTTGTGGGAAAATTAGCCTTCTTCCGCATCTATTCAGGAAAATTGGAAGCCGGTAGTTACGCGTACAACTCATCTTCTGACGAAAAAGAAAGAATAGGTAGAATATTACGTATGCATGCCAATAAAAGAGAAGAAGTAAAAGACATGCATGCCGGTGATATCGGCGCATTGCTTGGACTAAAAAACACTGTCACAGGCCACACACTTTGTGATGAAAAAAATTCAATACTATTGGAATCAATCGAATTCCCTGAACCGGTAATCTCAATCGCGATTGAACCAAAAACAAAAGCAGATCAAGAGAAAATGGGAGTTGCCTTAAACAAATTATCTGAAGAAGATCCTACTTTCAGAGTAAGCTCAAACCAAGAAACCGGCCAAACCATTATCGGTGGAATGGGCGAACTGCATTTGGACATCATAGTTGATAGAATGCGACGCGAATTTAAAGTGGAAGCGAACGTTGGCAAACCTCAAGTTGCCTATAGAGAAACTATAACTTCTCAAGTTGAAATGGAAGAAAAATATGTCAAACAAACAGGTGGCCGCGGTCAATACGGACATGTACTTCTTCGTGTTTCACCAAATGAAAAAGGAAAAGGATTTGAATTCATCGACTCTATCGTTGGAGGCAGAATCCCAAGAGAATATATACCTGCCGTTAACAAAGGTATTGAAGAAGCATTGCAACGAGGAATTATTGCCGGATATCCTGTTGTGGACGTAAAAGCGGAACTTTATGATGGATCATACCATGACGTGGATTCATCTGAATTGGCTTTCAAAGTTGCGGCTTCAATATGTTTTCAAAGAGCCGCAAAACAAGCCGGTCCGATTCTTCTCGAGCCAATTATGGCTGTTGAAGCAATCACTCCGGAAGAATACATGGGAGATGTAATGGGAGATTTAAGCTCCAGAAGAGGACAAATTACAGAAATGGGAGATCGCGGAAATATTAAATTTATAAAAGCGAAACTACCTCTATCTGAAATGTTTGGATACGCCACTGATCTTCGCTCCATGACACAAGGAAGAGCCTCGTATAATATGGAACCGTCCCACTATGAAAAAGTGCCGGAAAACATAGTAACAAAAATAAAAGAAGAAAAAGGAATTTCATCATAGTCTTTTAAGAAACACTTGACCACATAGAGATCAATGACCACAAACCCACATCCAACATTTCTCCTTGCATTAACTTGAAATTTTATATAATATCTTTTCGCGGTAGTTTTAAAAAACTTAAACTATATTACTCTTATCTTTCTAACCATATCTCTTATGTCTGACGACAACAAAAAATATGTGAGAACCAAGCCGCATCTTAATATTGGTACAATCGGCCACGTTGATCATGGAAAAACCACTCTAACCGCAGCTATTACTTCAGTTGCCGCAGCTAACTTCGGCGGAAGCAATAAAGCGATAGCGTTTGATCAAATCGACAATGCACCCGAAGAAAGAGAACGCGGCATCACTATTGCTACATCTCATCAGGAATATGAAACTGACAAAAGACACTATGCTCACGTAGATTGTCCGGGGCATGCCGACTATATTAAAAACATGATTACAGGAGCGGCTCAAATGGATGGCGCAATCCTTGTAGTATCAGCGGCGGACGGCCCAATGCCTCAAACTCGAGAACATATCTTACTTGCACGTCAGGTAAACGTTCCTTACATAGTTGTATTCCTAAACAAAATTGATATTGCGGATCCTGAAATTGCTGAATTATGCGAAATGGAAGTACGCGAATTATTGAACAAATACGAATTCCCGGGAGACGACACTCCAATCATCAAAGGTTCAGCATTAAAAGCTTTGGAAAATCCAACCGGAGAAGAAGCAAAACCGGTATTGGAACTTCTAAAAACTCTTGACGAATACATTCCTCAACCACAAAGATCACTTGACAAACCTTTCTTAATGCCGGTAGAAGACATTTTCTCTATCAAGGGAAGAGGAACAGTTTCTACAGGTAGAATCGAACAAGGGATTGTTAAAGTAAATGAAGAAGTTGAAATTGTCGGAATCAAACCAACCAAAAAAGTAGTTGTAACAGGAGTGGAAATGTTCCACAAATTATTGGATGAAGGCCAAGCCGGAGACAACGTAGGACTTCTTTTAAGAGGTATTGAAAGAGAAGACATTGAAAGAGGACAAGTTATAGCAAAACCGGGGACAATCACTCCTCACACAAAATTCGAAGCTGAAGTTTATGTATTGTCAAAAGAAGAAGGTGGAAGACATACTCCTTTCTTTAAAGGCTACAAACCTCAATTTTACATCCGTACAACTGATGTAACCGGTAACATTGAACTTCCTGAAGGCGTAGAAATGGTAATGCCGGGCGATAGCATAAAAATGAATGTAGCTTTAGGCTCACCTATTGCTATGGAAGAAGGATTAAGATTCGCTATTCGCGAAGGTGGAAGAACAGTAGGCGCGGGAGTAGTAACAAAAGTCATCGAATAATTGTTTTTAATTTTCTTTCCTTGGAAAAATCCAAGGAAAGAATTTAAAACCAATTATCTATAAAACATTTATATATCAGTAATATTTAGACAATGGCTACAAAAACAGCGAATAAACAAAAAATCAGAATTAAAATTAAAGCATTCGATCACAAAGTAATTGACGATTGCTGCAAACTTATAATTGAAACCGCGGAAAGAACAGGAGCATTGGTTTCAGGACCAATCCCCTTGCCTACAAATATTGAAAAATTCACTGTTAACAAATCCACCTTTGTAAATAAAAATTCTCGAGAACAATTTGAAATAAGAACACATAAAAGAATGATTGATATCAGCGAACCAACATCAACAACTATCGACAATTTAACAAATTTAAGTCTTCCGACAGGAGTAGACATTGAAATAAAAATGCTTGCGGTTTAAATCTTTTTTATTCAGCGTAGACGAAAAATTTCTATTGACATCACATCATAGACAATTTAAACTCTTCTCGCGTAATAAAAAAATATAAGTTAAAAATTCAATGAGTGAGAGGGCAACTAAATGTCTACCTCGCTTAATTAACCTCTATAACTATATGCCAGGAATTATCGGCAAAAAACTAGGTATGACTCAAATTATCCAAGAAGATGGTACTGCCACTGCTGTTACTATTATTAGTTGCGAACCAAACACAATAGCTCAAATAAAAACTATTGAAAAAGATGGATACAGCGCACTCGTACTTGGATATCAACCATTAAAAAAACCAACGAAAAACAAGAAATTCAAATTTCTAAAAGAGTTTCTCGTAGGAGACAAAGATAAATTTGAAAAAGGACAACCATTAACACTGGAAATCTTAAATGATATAAAAACTGTCACTGTTACTTCCGTTTCAAAAGGAAAAGGGTTTCAAGGAGTAATGAAAAGACATAATTTTCATGGTGGACCGGCCAGTCACGGTTCGCATTTCAAGAGAGAACCGGGATCAATCGGCGCTCGCGCAAAACCCGGAAGAGTTCATAAGGGGAAAAAAATGGCGGGGAGAATGGGATGTGACACAATTACCTTAAAAGAAAAACCAATTATTTACCGCAATTTGGACAAAAACATTATCGGAATCAAAGGTCCGGTTCCGGGCGGTAAAAACAATTTAGTAATTATAAAAACAGAACTATAATGAAACTACCTATTTATATACAGACAGGACAACAAAACGGAGAAGTGACTCTAAATTCAAAAATATTTAATATTGAAGTTAATCAAGGATTGATTCATGAAGCATTAAGATTGCAAACAAACAATGGACGTATAAACTACGCGCACACCAAAAACAAAGCAAATATTCGAGGCGGAGGAGCAAAACCGTTTCGCCAAAAAGGAACAGGACACGCTCGCCAGGGTTCTATCAGAAATCCGCATTATAAAGGCGGAGGCGTAGTGTTCGGTCCGACAAATGAAAGAAATTACACGTTGAGAATGCCCGTGAAGCAAAGAAGAAAAGCTCTATTCTCTTGCTTAAGCGCAAAGTTAAAAGATAAAGAGATATTGATTTTGGAAGACTATACTATTTCTGATAATAATAAAATTATTAAAACCAAAAACATCAAAGAGTTAATAGATAATTTAAAAGTGGAAAGAAAAGGACTTTTTGTTCTACCGGAAAGAAATGAACTATTTAAAAAATCATGTAACAATCTTCCAAACGTTAAATCGATTCTAGTAAATTATTTAAATGTTAGAGATTTGCTTACATATAACAAAATAATTTTCTTTAAGAATTCTTTGTCAAAACTGGAAGAAATCTTCTTAAAAAAAGACTAATTAAATATTAATATAAAATTTAAAAATGAACTCTTCGTCAATTATTATACAGCCGCTATCAACCGAAAAAAGTTTTCAAAAAAACGAAATCAGCCAATATGTTTTTCTGGTTGATAAAAATGCCAACAAATCAGAAGTAAAAAAAGTATTGGAAAAATTATACGGTATAAAAATTGAAAGAATCTCTATGTCAAGAGTAAGAGAAAAAACAAGAATGGTTGGCAGAGGCAGATTGATTGTCAAAAGACCGACTCATAAAAAAGCTACAATTGCTTTAAAAGATAAAAAGAAATTAGATGTAAATAAATTTGCAAAAAAATAAATTATAAAATTAAACTCCAAAATGCCAGTAAAAATTCTAAAACCAACAACTCCGGGGAGAAGACAAATGAGTACTATAGACTACAGCGGTCTTAGTAAAAAAAGACCTGAAAAAGGCTTAGTTAATACGTTGAAAAAAAATTCAGGGAGAAATAATCAGGGGAAGATAACTGTTCGCCGAAAAGGAGGAGGCCATAAGCAAAAATATAGAATAGTAGATTTTAAAAGTATTGACAAAAAAAATATTGAAGGCACTGTCAGAGCTATAGAATATGATCCGAATAGAAATTGTTTTATAACTCTGGTTGTTTACAAAGATGGAGAAAAACGATATCATTTGGCCCCTAGCGGATTAAAAGTTGGAGACACCGTAATAACAGGAGAAAAAACGAAAATAAAAACCGGAAATCGATTACAATTGAAAAATATTCCTCAAGGAGTTGAAATATATAATGTGGAAATCAATCCCGGCAGAGGAGGACAAATCGCCAGAGGAGCAGGGACAAGCGCGAAATTAATTGCTCTCGAAGGAGAAAGAGCGCACGTTCAATTGCCTTCCGGAGAAATCAGGTTAATATCCAAAGAATGTTATGCTTCAATAGGACACATAGGAAATGAAGATTATAGTAATATCAAAATTGGAAAAGCTGGTAGAAACAGATGGAAAGGAAAAAAACCGAAAGTAAGAGGAAAGGCCATGAACCCGGTTGATCATCCTCATGGAGGAGGAGAAGGAGGACATCCTATCGGATTAATCCATCCAAAAACCCCATGGGGCGCTCCGGCTCTGGGAAAAATAACTAGAAAACGAAAAAAATATTCAAATAAATTAATTATTAAAAAACGCAAAAAGAAAAACGCAAAAAAATAATATATAATTATAACCAACTGATTAAATGTCTAGAAGTTCCAAAAAAGGTCCGTACGTTGATCCGAAGCTAATGAAAAAAATTAAAAGCATGACGGAAACAGGACAAAAAAAAGTGATAAAAACTTGGGCAAGATCATCAACTATTTCACCTGAAATGGTCGGACATACAATTGGAGTCCACAATGGAAAACAACATATACCTGTTTTCATTGCTGAAAACATGGTAGGTCATAAACTTGGAGAATTTGCCGCCACCAGAAAATTCAAATCCCATGGCGGAAAAATGGCAAAAGAACAACCTCAAAAATAAATCATTAAATTAAATTTTAAATGAAAGCATTAAGTAAAAATATTCGGATATCCTCAAAAAAAGCAAACCTAGTTGCCTCATTTGTCCGCAATAAAAAAGTTGATGAAGCTTTGAATCTTTTGAAATTCACACCAAAAAAAGCTGCCCCGATAATTGCCAAAGCAATTAAATCAGCGGCAAACAATGCTACAAACAATTTTAAACAAAACTTTGAAGATCTTTATATAAAAGAAATATATGTAAATGAAGGGACAACACTTAAAAGACGCAGATTGATATCAAGAGGACGCGCGCATCCTATTTTAAAAAGAACAAGTCATGTAAAAGTATTTTTGGAAATAAGAACCAATGATAAAATAGATCAAAAAATAGAAAAAGAAGTAAAAACGGAAAAAAAAGAAAAAACTCAAAAAAAATCTACAAAATAATTTAAAATTACTTAAATATCTCTATTAAACTAATAAAATCCCATGGGGCAAAAAGTTAATCCACACATTCAGCGAATTGGAATCATCAAAACATGGAATTCTCGATGGTATGCCAACAAAAAAAATTATGCGAAATTTCTTCATCAAGATTTATCGCTAAAAAAAGAAATAGAAAAATTTTTGGATGATTGCGGCGTATCAAAAATTGAGATACTAAGAAATTCAAACAATATTACAATCAATATCTATACTTCAAAGCCCGGTTTAATTATCGGCAGGCAAGGATCCGGTCTCGATAAATTAAAAGATGTTTTGAATAAAAAATACAATGAACATTTCTCAATCAATATAGCTGAAATCAAACGACCTGACCTTGACGCCAAATTGGTTGCTGAAAATATTGCGAAACAAATTGAAAAAAGAGTTTCATACAGAAGAAGTGCGAAACTGGCTGTAGCAAAAACCATGGAAGCGGGAGCAAAGGGAATTAAAATATTGGTTTCCGGAAGACTTAATGGAGTTGAAATCGCCCGACAGGAATATTTCACGGAAGGTAAAATTCCACTTCAAACATTCCGAGCTGATATAGATTACCACCATCTTCCGGCTCAAACTACATATGGTGCTATCGGAGTAAAAGTTTGGATTTACAAAGGAGATGTATTCAAAAAAGATTTAATGCGAATTGAAGAAAAAACAATTAAAGAAAATCAATAAATAACAACAATAAACTAACTAATAATGCTAGAACCAAAAAAACTTAAATATCGCAAACAACATAGAAACAGAGGCAGTCTAAAAGGAGTCGCACTTAGGTGCAACAAGGTTGCCTATGGACAATTCGGGTTAAAAGCAATGGAAAAGAAAGAAATTACAGCCCGCCAACTGGAAGCAGCTAGAAAAGCAGCTGTCAGATATATAAAAAGAGGCGGCAAAATGTGGATCAGAATATTTCCCCACAAACCGATAACTAAAAAATCCGCGGAAGTACCGATGGGTAGCGGAAAAGGAGCTGTTGAATATTATGCCGCTCCGGTAAAGCCCGGTACAATAATATTTGAAATGGACGGCATCGAACCTGAAACGGCAAAAGAAGCTTTACGCTTAGCTTCTCACAAGCTGCCGTTGCAATGTAAATTTATTGATAAAAAAACTCTATAACTATAATTAAAAATGATCTCGATTCAAGAACTGCGTCAATTAAATAAAGAACAATTGCAAAAAGAATTAACTGCTGCCATAGCTGAACGTTTAAAATTAAAAATGGAAGTTAAAGTCGGCAGTAAAAAAGATTCAAGTACATTAAAATTATGGAAAAAATATATAGCGCAAATCAAAACTCTACAACAACAATTAAATTCCATAAAAAAATAATAAATATTCAATCTAACTATTAAGCAATTTTAACCTTTACAATTATGCGTTCGAAAACCGGCATTGTCACAAGTGCAAAAAATGATAAAACAATTATAGTAACAGTTCATGCTTACAAAACACACCCGAAATATAAGAAACAATATAGAGTTACTAACAAATTTCATGCTCATGATCCTGAAAACAAGCATCAGCTAAATGAAACAGTAACGATTTACGAAACTCGTCCTATCAGCAAATTAAAAAGATGGACAGTTATCAAGCCTGAACAAAAATAATTATTTCAACTTTATAACATAAATTAAAAAAATGATTCAAGCGCAAACAAGATTACAAGTAGCAGACAACACAGGAGCCAAATCAGTTATGTGTATTAAAGTTTTAGGAGGCTCAAAAAGAAGATATGCCTCTATCGGAGATATCATAGTTGTAAGCATTAAAGATGCGTCGCCTCAGGGAGCCGTAAAAAAGAAAGCAGTCGAAAAAGCTGTTGTTGTAAGAACAAAAAAAGAAATTAGACGACCGGATGGTTCATATATTCGTTTTGATGATAATGCTGTAGTTATAATCAATAAAGATTTGCAGCCAAAAGGCACCAGAGTTTTTGGCCCCATTCCCAGAGAATTACGTGATAAAAAATTTACAAAAATTATCAGCTTAGCACCGGAAGTTTTATAAAAATAACTAATTAAAATATGAAAGTTAAAGCAAATGATAATGTTCTGGTCATCGCAGGCAAAGAACAAGGAAAAACAGGCAAGGTTATCAAAACGTATAAAAAGGCTAATAAACTGACTATTGAAAAAATTAATATTCGAACAAAACATATTAAAAAAACCAACATTAAAGCCGGAGAAAGAATTCGATACGAAGCGCCAATCAATGCTTCAAACGTAAAAGTGATTTGTCCGTCTTGCAGCAAAGCAACACGAATCGGATATAAAATAGGCGAAGATAAAAAGAAAAAAAGATTTTGTAAAAAATGTGAAAAACTGTTTACTGACGAGATAGAGTTAACCGCTAAAAGCAAAGCTAAAAAATAATTATTCTATAAATATCAATTAATAAATAAATCAGTAAAATGTCTCAATTCAAAGAACATATCAGAAAAAAAATAAATGTCGAATTACAAAAAGAACTTGGCATAAAAAACAAGATGGCAATCCCTTCTGTTACAAAGATTAATATTAATGTAGGTATCGGTAAAATCTATAACATAAATAAAGATTTTTCTGATGTTATAAATAATATTACTTTGATTACCGGTCAGAAACCTGTAGTAAAAAATTCCAAAAAAGCAATTTCCAATTTTAAACTAAGAGAAGGAATGCCAAGCGGAATAGTTTGTACATTAAGAGGCGAAAGAATGAACGACTTTTTAAATAAGCTGATCAATGTTATTTTTCCAAGAATGAAAGATTTTCGTGGTTTATCGTTAAAAAGTTTCGATGGAAATGGGAACTACAATATCGGAATAAAAGAATTTTTAATTTTTCCGGAAATCAAACCGGATGACTTGGTAAGAAATCACGGAATTCAAATCACAATAGTAACTTCAGCCGAGGATGATGAAACATCCAAAAAATTATTAACTAAGTTAGGCTTTCCTTTTAAGAAAGAAACTGTTAAAAATAAATAACCACTAATTTTTATAAATATCTTAATATGGCTAGAAAAGCACTAAAAGTAAAATGTGAAAAACAATGGAAAAAAGCAAACAATGAAATGAATGCCGGAAAAAAAGTTGAAAAATCGACACGGCTTTATAATAGATGCAAACTTTGTGGCAGAAACAGAGGGTATATGAGAAAATTCGAAATGTGTAGAATCTGCGTACGCCAATTAGCCTCTAAGGGTGAAATTAACGGCCTTACAAAATCCTCATGGTAATTTAGATTATAATAATATTGACCTATAAAATATGCATACAGATCCAATAGCAGACTTTTTAACTCGAATCAGAAACGCTATACGAGCGGAACATCAAGCAATTACTGTACCATTCTCAAAAATAAAGTATGAGATGTGCGATATCTTGAAAAAACACAATTTTATTGTTGAGTATAAAAAGAATGTTTTAGACAAAAATAAAGCGGAAATAATCATTGATCTTAATCCGGAAATAACTAAATTAATGTTAAAAAGAGTTAGTAAGCCGGGACAAAGAATCTATCTGGGTAAAAGTAAAATCAAAAGTGTAAAAAATAATTACGGAATAGCAATTTACTCAACTTCAAGAGGATTAATGACAAATAAAGAAGCAAGAAAAAATAATATTGGTGGCGAATTAATCTGCGAAATCTATTAAAATAATTTATTCTTAAATTTTAAACAAAGATAGTCATGTCAAGAATCGGCAAATTACCAATTAGCTTTCCAAATACAGTTCAAGTTAATCTTCAAAAAGATACTATCACTGTAAAAGGACCGAAAGGAGAATTGCATTTCACCTTTCATCCTCTGATTGATATCAAAATTGAAGAAAATCAAATCCTTGTCAGCCCTAAAGAAGATATTAAAGAAGCTCACGCGCTTCATGGATTAACTCGTACTTTAATTAACAATATGGTGCAGGGTACTTCTAATGGGTTTGAAAAAAGACTTCTGATTCAAGGAGTTGGTTATAAAGCACAAATTCAAGGTAAAAAATTAATTCTCAATCTCGGTTACTCCCATCCTATTGAATTTCCCATTGAAAATGGTATAGATATTAAACAAGATGAAGAAAAGAAAAATGTATTGATTGTGTCAGGAATTGATAAACAAAAAGTCGGACAAGTCGCAGCCAATATAAGAGGATTTAAAAAGCCGGAACCTTACAAAGGAAAAGGAATTCGCTATGAAAATGAAATTGTTGCACGCAAAGCAGGTAAAACCGCAGCGGGAAGCAAAGGTTAAAATTTAAAAACATAATATTAACAATTTAAAATGAAGAATCAGAAAAATATCCGTAGAAAAAAAATTCACAAAAAAATTCGTTATAAAATTTCCGGAACCGAAAAACAACCCAGATTAATAGTTTGCCGAAGTTTAAAGCATATCTACGCCCAACTAATAGATGATGACTCGGGAAAAGTTTTATTAAGTGGTAGTGATTATAAGATCAAATCCGGAAAAAAATCAGAAAAAGCAAAAAAAGTAGGAGTGGAAATAGCGGAAAAAGCAAAAGACAAAAAAATTGAAACATGTATATTTGATCGCAATGGTTACAAATATCATGGCAGAGTAAAAGAGTTGGCGGACGGAGCCAGAGAAGGAGGATTAAAATTTTAATCTATCAAAGTCAATAATAACTAAAAAATATCAATGAATAAACCAAATTCCAAAAATAGAAGCAGGCCCGCGGAGGCAAAAGAATATCTTGAAGAAGTAATTAATATTGATCGTGTTACTCGCGTGGTAAAAGGTGGTAGAAGATTAAGATTCAGGGCAACTGTTGTCGTTGGCAATAAAAAAGGAAAAGTTGGTGTTGGAGTTGGCAAATCAAATGAAGTTACAGGAGCTATTCAAAAAGCCGTGCGTAAAGGAAAAAAGAATTTAATAGATGTTTCCATAATTAATGAAACTATTCCGCACGATATAAAACTGAAATATAAAAGCGCGAGAATCCATTTAATGCCTGCTTCAAAAGGTACGGGACTTATAGCCGGAGGCGCCGTAAGAAAAGTTATCGAATTAAGCGGTATCAAAAATATACTTTCAAAAGCTCATGGTTCAACCAATAAACTGAATAATGCCAGAGCAGCTTATGAAGCTTTAAAATTATTGAAAAAACCAAGAAAAAATCTAACGGATAAAAAAGAAAATTCAAAACCAATTAAGCCGAAAGAAGAGATTAATCATAAAAAAGAAGAAAAAACTGTAGAAAAAACCCCGAATATTCACACAGAAAAAAATTCATCTTCAGATGAGAAGAAAGATAAAACTCTAAATAAATAAGTCTATAACATTTATCTAATGCAAATTCACGAATTAAAACCAAGTAAAGCACATAATAAAAAAGCAAAACGTATTGGCCGCGGCAACGGATCAAAACGTGGAAACTTTAGCTGTAAAGGCATGAAAGGTCAAACCGCCAGAACAGGCGGCAAAAGAAGACCGGGCTTTGAAGGAGGACAAACTCCCTTACTTCGCCGTCTGCCTAAATTAAAAGGATTTAACAATATTAATAGCAGTAAAGTTATTGCGATAAACGTTAAAGATTTAAATGTATTTGACGATGGAGCGGAAATAAACAAAAAATCTTTATTTGAAAAAGGTTTAATAAAAAAAGACAATCTTAATGTAAAAATTTTAGGCAAAGGAACATTGACTAAAAAATTAAAAATTCAAATTAACCAAATTTCTGAAGGAGCTAAAAGTAAAATTAAAAAATCCGGAGGAGAATTTGCGCCATTAAAAAATAAATAATTATTTTTATTTAATTCCAAAAATCCAATGTTAAAATATTTAATTCAAATCTGGAACTCAAAAGATCTTCGTAGAAAAATATTATTTACGATTGGATGTGTGATCGTGGCAAGAATCGCCGCTCACATAACTATTCCGAATGTAAACACCGAAGCACTTGATTTAGCACTGAAAAAGAATCAGCTTCTTGGTGTATTCAGCATTTTAACCGGAGGAAGTCTGGACAACTTCTCGGTTATATTAATGGGACTTTCCCCATACATTAATGCCTCAATCATTATTCAATTATTAACGGTAATCGTCCCCCGCTTGGAAAGCCTGTCTAAAGAAGGAGATCAAGGAAGAAAAAAATTAAATCAATATACAAGATGGCTTACTCTCCCTCTTGCCTTCATCCAGTCTTACGGAATGATACTGATCATCAATCAACAAGCTCAAGGAAATATAATTAACAATTTAAATGATCCTAAAGTGATTTTACCTATAATGCTTACCGTAATGACAGGTACGATTTTCTTAATGTGGCTTGGAGAAGTAATGACTGAAAGAGGAATTGGAAATGGTATTTCAATTTTAATCATGGTAAATATTCTTTCAAGCGTTCCGGCAATTATTGGACAAAACGTTTTTCTCTCACGTGATAATAGTGAAAGATTAATTCCATTTATAATTATGATTTTAGCGACAATTATATTAAGTATTATAGTTATGCTTGTTACTGAAGCATATCGAAAAATTCCGGTCACATACGCAGGGAAAAAAGTAAAAGGTGAAAAATCAGTATTGCCGATTAAAGTAAATCAGGCCGGAATGATTCCAATTATCTTTGCAATCTCAGTGGTTTCATTTCCTTCCATAGTCGCACAATTATTCTTAATGCGTTCAAATTCTGAAACATTAAAATCAATAGGCCAATTTTTTACGGATATTTTCACTCCGACAAATTCAATTTACCACATCGCATATTTCATTCTAATCATAGCTTTTACATATTTCTACGTTAGCATTACGTTCAATCCCCAAAATGTTGCCGATAATCTACAAAAAAGAGGAGGATTTATTCCCGGCATCAGGCCCGGAAAACAAACCGCTGACTATCTTTATGGAGTATCTAACCATTTAAATCTGTTCGGAGGTCTTTTTATAGGCTTCATCGCAGTTGCTCCAATATTGATCCAACAGCTATTCAGATCTTCAACAATCTCGAGCATACCACTTTTAATAAGCGGTGCCGGATTAATCATCATTATCGGTGTTATCTTGGATATTATCCGTCAAATAAACAGTCAGCTGATCATGCATGACTACGAAAAATTATATTAATAAATTTTTGTCATGGATATTGTATTATTCGGGATACAAGGCTCCGGAAAAGGTACCCAGGGAAAAATAATTGCCGATAAATATCAAATGCGCATATTTGAGACCGGCGCGGAACTTCGCAGACTGGCCAAAGAAGATTCGTCACTCGGAAAAAAAGTTAAAAATTTGATAGAAGCGGGCCAATTGGTTCCAAATGAAATTGTCATGGAAATCATTGAAAATTTTTCCAAAGATTTCAATAAGAATGAAAAAGTATTGTTTGATGGAATACCAAGAAAAATGGAACAAGCGCAAAGTTTTGATAAATTAATGAAAGAATTGAATCGAGAATTTGTTTGCATCCTTATGGATATTTCCGAAAAAGAGGCATACAGAAGATTAACAACAAGAAGAATTTGTGAAGAATGTAAAAGCGTTTACCCGTCAACTTATGAAAAAGAAAAATGCGAAAAATGCCAAGGAAAGCTGATTACGAGACAAGACGACAATCCGGAAAGCATAAAAGTCAGACTGGATTCCTATTATAAAGAAACCATGCCTGTTATAGAATATTATGAGAAAACAGCAAAATTATATAAAATAAACGGGGAACAAAAAATCGATAAGGTAAATAATGAGATTATAGAATTACTTGATAAAATATTTACTTAGGAAACCTGAAATTTTAATACATGCGAATACCTATTAAAACAAAAGAAGAAATAAATATAATGCGCGCAGGAGGAAGAATATTGGCCGACATTTTAGAGACATTAAGAAAAGAAGTTTGTGAAGGTATTAGCACAAAATATCTGGATGAAAAAGCTGAAGATTTAATCAAAAAATATAAAGTTGAACCGTCCTTTAAAAACTATCAAGGCTATCCTGCTTGTATATGCAGCTCAGTCAACGAAGAAGTGGTCCACGCGATTCCTTCCCTGAAAAAAATATTACAAAAAGGAGATATTATCAGTATTGATTGCGGCATTATATATAAAGGTTTTAATCTTGATTCCACAATTACCACTTACATAGAGCCAATTCCCGCGGAAACAAAACAATTCCTTAAAAACACATTGAAAATTTTAGATAAAGCGATAAGTCAAGCGATACAAGGGGCCAGAGTTGGAGATATAAGCAATGCTATTGAAAAAACAGCTAAAGAATATGGCTACTCGCCCGTACGCGAGCTTACCGGACACGGTGTAGGAAGAAAACTGCACGAACCCCCGCAAATACCTAACTATGGCAAAAAAAATACCGGCGAACTTCTCCTCCCCGGAATGACTCTCGCGATTGAACCGATTATAAATCAAGGTGAAAGATATATAAAAACATTAAAAGATGATTGGACTGTCGTAACTCAAGACGATTCACTTTCGATTCAAGTAGAACATACAGTATTAATCACAGCTAAAGGTAATGAAATATTGACAAAAATATAAAATTTTCAAATCAACTTATAACCATAACACAAAAATCTAAAAAAAAGCCCTTGATAAGTAAAAACAATTAATGTAAAATCCTAACGCTTTTCTCTAAATTTAATTTATAAAAAAAGTATGGTTAAAGATGATGGAGTTATAACGGTTGCCGGAGAAGTTGTTGAAGCACTCCCAAATACTATGTTCAAAGTAAAGATTACTGATGAAATGTACAAAAATTCAACCACTGATGAATTAATAATTACTTGCCACATAGCAGGAAAAATGAGAATGCATTTTATAAAAATCCTGCCCGGAGACACGGTAAAAGTTGAAATAAGTCCTTATGATCCGACAAGAGGCCGTATCGTCTATAGAAATCCTTAAAAATTAATAAATATCATTCAATGAAAGTAAAACCATCTGTAAGAAAAATATGTGATAAATGTAAAGTTATCAAAAGAAAAGGAAAAGTTCGTGTTATATGTCAAACAAAAAAACATAAACAACGACAAGGATAAATTCCCGTTTAAAATTTAAATTTTTAAATAATTTTATTTATGGCTCGTATTTCCGGAATCAATCTACCCAAAGACAAACGCATTGAAGCAGCTCTAACCTTAATTACAGGCATTGGCAGAAGTTTAAGCAAAAAAGTTTTGACTTCAGTTAATATCGACCTCGATAAAAAAGTTAAAGACTTAAGTGAAAATGAAGTAATCAAAATTCAAGAAGAAGTGAATAAATTCGCCGTTGAAGGAGACTTAAGAAGAAAAGTGGCTCAGGACATTAAAAGATTGCAAGAAATCGGATCTTATCGTGGTTATCGCCACAGACGCAAACTTCCTGTCAGAGGACAAAGAACAAAAACAAATGCCCGCACAAAGAGAGGTAAAAAAGTTACAATGGGAAGCGGCAAACGAAAAGAACAAAAGAAATAAAATAAATTTTACTAATTACTATTTCATTAATTAACTAATATTAATGGCTAAGAAAAAAGCAAAGAAAAATATACCGGTTGGCAAAGCCTATGTCTATGCAAGTTATAATAACACTATTGTAACTTTAACTGATCCAAACGGAGATGTTATTGCTTGGTCCAGTGCCGGATCAAGTGGGTTCAAAGGAACCAGAAAAGCCACTCCTTATGCTGCTCAAGTCGCCGCAGAAAATGCGGTTACAAAAGCAAAACTTATTGGATTGGAAAAAGTTGACGTTTATATAAAAGGAATCGGAACCGGTCGCGAACAAGCTTTAAGAGGATTGCAAAGTTCAGGCTTACAATTGGAATCAATTACTGATTGCACACCAATCCCACATAATGGCTGCAGAGCTAGAAAAACTCGACGCGGATAATAATCCCGCAAATTATTTTATTAATCAAATCATTAAATAATTAACCTTATGGCAAGATATACTGGACCAAAAGTCAAAATTTTCAGACGTGAAGGAATCAATATATTTGATGCTAATACATCTAAATTTAAAGCAGTCGTTAAAAAAAATTACGCTCCCGGAGTTCACGGAAAAAACGCTTTCGGTAAAAAATCAGAATTCTCAAAACAATTAAGAGAAAAGCAAAAAGCCAAAAAAGTATATGGTATTTTAGAACGCCAATTTAAAAAATATTACACGGAAGCAACAAAAGCACAGGATATTACCGGCGACGCATTAATGAAAATTTGCGAAAGAAGATTGGATAATGTAATATATAGAGCCGGAATGTCAAAAACAAGATTTCATGGTCGCCAAATGGCTAACCATGGTATTTTTAAGCTTAATGGCAAAAAAGTAACGATCCCTTCAATACTATTGAAACAGGGTGATGTCTTGGAAGCCCGAGATAAAGCGAAAAAACATAAATATTTTGAAGAGCTGAGTAAGAAAAAAGTAAACATCCCGCGATGGTTAAAAGTTGACAAAGCCAATCTGAAAATTGAAATTGTCGGCATTCCTCAAAGTGATGACTTTGAAAAAACAATTAATAGTCAATTAATCATTGAATACTATTCTAAATAATAATTTTTAAATTATTTGCCACTATGCATCAAATTCAAGAAGAAATCGGTATCCCTAAAATAATTGCCCAGAAAAGTACTGATCGTTATGCGATAATTGTTATTAGTCCTCTGCCTCAAGGGTATGGTATGACTCTCGGTAATGCTTTAAGAAGGGTTTTGCTGTCATCTTTGCCCGGAGCAGCTATAACAGGCATAAAAATTGAAGGTGTGACACACGAATATTCCACCGTCAATGGAGTTAAAGATAGCGTGCTTGATATGATACTCAACTTAAAATCTTTAGAAATAAAGAAATATAGCAAAGAGCCTTCATTTATTACTCTGGAAGCTAAAAAAGAAGGTCCGGTCACAGCAAAAGACATAAAAACGTCCAGTGATTTGGAAATATTAAATCCTGATTTATATATCACCACAATCACAAAACCAAACTCCAAACTGAAAATGGAGATTAGAGTGGAAAAAGGAGTCGGCAATCGAGCAATCAACGAAATGGATGAAAGCGATCCGAATATGATATTGATTGATGCCGTATTTTCTCCTGTGGAAAGGGTTCGATATGAAGTGGAAGCTACCCGTGTAGGCCAGATGACAAATTTGGATAAATTAACAATGGAAATTTTCACAAAAGGAGCAATCAGTCCGGAAGACGCATTAAAATTTTCAGCTAATGTGCTTAAATCTTACTTCAGCCTTTTCGATCAATCGGAAATTCCGGTAGAAGGAGAATTTATGAGTGATTTTACAAAAATCGCTTTCCAACAAGCAGAAGAAGAAAAAAGCAAACCAAAGCAGGAAGCATACACACCTATTGAAATTTTAGGACTTTCTCCAAGAACTCTTAACGCTTTAATCAATGGCAGTATCGGTAGCATAGAACAACTCGTAAAATGCAATGAAAATAAATTGCTTAATTTGCGCGGATTTGGTAAAAAAGCTTTAACTGAAGTTCGTTCTGCTTTAAAAACTCGAAATATGCAGATGGAAGGAGAAGAATAAAAATAATTATCCCTTGAATTCACTAACCTAATATATCGTGCGACATAATAAGAAAAGATTAAAATTCAATCGTGATAAAGGTCACAAAGATGCCATGCTAAGAAATTTAGCGACATCGATTATATTATATGAAAAGGTAAAAACAACAAAAACCAAGGCAAAAGCCATTGCTCCGGTCGTTGACCACCTTATTCAAATCTCCAAAGAAGAGAATAAAATGAATGCTATTCGTAAAATCAATAAAATTGTACTCGACAAAAACGCTTCAAAAAAATTAATGGAAGAATTAAACAAGCGCTATGCCGAAAAAAATTCCGGTTATACGAGAGTGGTTGATCTCGGCATGAGAAAAGGTGACGCTGCTCCCATAAGCCAAATTGAACTTATTTAAATATATTAAAAGAATGAATATGAAAACGACGTTTCCTCAAAAAAAAGATCTGCAAAATAGAAAATGGTATCTAATTGATGCAGAAAATCAAATCTTAGGAAAAATAGCAACTCGCGCGGCCACAATACTTCGCGGCAAGCATAAACCTATTTTTTCACCTCATCTTGACTGCGGCGACCATGTTATAATCATCAATTCTCAAAAATTAAAAGTTACAGGTAATAAATTAAAACAAAAAATTTATTACACACATTCCGGATATTTGGGAAATTTATATGAAACACCATTGGAAAAACAAATGGAAAAAAATGCCAATAAAGTTATTGAGGATGCGATTTCCGGAATGATTCCAAGAAATCGTCTAAAAAAGCATATATTGAGCAAATTAAAAGTGTATAAAGACACCGAGCATAAACATGAAGCCCAACAACCTGAAACAATCACCCTTTCTAAACTTTAAAAATTTAAAATTAAGAATTAAAAATTAATAATTATTCCAATACTATGAGCGAAGATAAAAAAAATCAAAAATATTACTACGGATGCGGAAAAAGAAAAACTGCGATAGCAAAAGTACATTTATTTCCAAAAGGCAGCGGTAAAATTACTATTAATGAAAAAGATTATATAGAATACTGCAAAACAAAAACCGGTCCGGGAGTAATTCAAGCACCATTAAAATTAACAGATAGTTTAAATAAATTCGATATAGTTATTCAGGTTACCGGAGGCGGCACAAGTTGCCAAACAGAAGCGATTCGCCACGGCATATCTCGAGCATTGGTAACTTACAATCAAGAATTACGCCCCGTTTTAAAAAGAATGAAATTCTTAACCCGTGATTCACGTGTTAAAGAAAGAAAGAAATACGGATTAAAAAGAGCAAGAAGAGCCCCACAATTCTCAAAACGTTAGGAAAAAGCTTAATAATTATAGGCGTTGATCAACTCATCTAAATTTTGTATACCAATATCTATTAAATTAGGTGATTTTAATTCCGGATAAATTGAATATAAGATAGTTTCCATCTCAATAAAACTATGCCAACTATTCACCTTATTCACTTCTTAAAATTCACTGACGAAGCGGCAATAGCTTTTTCTTCCGGTTTTTCAGCAACAATCGCGAACATAATCTCAGTACCATCACTGGAAAGATTCTCGACTTTGATTTTTAAATTTTCAAATCCCGTCTCTCTCAACATATCTCCGATTCCAGCTAAATTATTAAAATCCAAATGTTCATCAGCAACAACGTTGCCTAAATCTTTCATAGTCCCATCAGCATACTGTAAATACCTTGAAGAGATACTTTGCTTTATCCCATCAGACAATTCCTTTATTTCTTGATCTGTTCTCCATACAAATTTTGTACCGGTTTTTTTATCTGTCATACAAAAATGACCTTCAGTAGTTTTGCCAAGAGAAGTACCCATTTCCGCGGACCAAGGCAAATTTCCTCCCTTTAAATGTTTTCGCGATTGTAAAACAACCTTGCCGCCGGGCACTAACAAATCATAAAAATCCTTCAACGCTTTAACATAATTTTCACGTTCTCCCAGATAAATAAAAGACCTACTCAAACAAGAAATCACATCAAATTGATCACCCTCGCCTACACTTTCTTTGGTTTTTGCATAATTACCCTCTTGATAATTAACATCTCCAAAAATTTTACCAACACGTTCCCTTACAAAACGACTGACTCCTTCCAAAGATTCTCTAACTTCTGCATCTTTTTTTTTTCCTCGCTCAACAAGGTATGGCTCAATATCTCTTGCTTCAACACGCGCGCCGGTTGTCGCCAAATACCTACTTGTATCTCCTTCGCCAACAGCCAAATCCAAAACTTTTTTACCTGAATCCAGTCCAAGATCACAATTGTCAACCAACATCATACCTGCTTTCCGAGCCTTATAAGACAAATTAATCCCTCCCGGAAATTCTTCATTTGACGATAATTTTCTAGTCTCCAAGTTTTTAGAATCACCATAAAGACTTTGAGGTATTTCATCCAAAACCAAACCTACCTGCCTTCGATAAAATTCATCGGCCTCCATTCCAAAAAGACATCTACTCTCAATACCTACACTTTCCTGATAGCCCATACCATAACCGTGCTCAGGAACCCTATGTGATTCATTTTGTGTCATATTTTTATTTATTATCTATTAATTATATCAAAAACAGCTTCCAAATGCCATACTCAAAGTTATGAATTACCCCGCCCCCCCTAAACTTTTATTTTTTTACAAAAGTGTTGCCACTATTTAAAAGCTATCTTACAATCAGATATAAGATTTATTTTTTAATGCAAATTTTTTTATGAAAAAAGCTTTTCCAATTCTGTTGATTAGCATGCTGACTTTTACTTTTTTTATATCAGGATGCGCTAAATCAGAAAATTCTTTAGAAGAAAAAACAACCAATGCTGATGATACAAATCAAGAAGTAAAACCAGAAGAAAAAAGCATTAATCAGGAAGAATTAGCAAAACATAATAAAAAAGAAGATTGCTGGACTTTAGTGGACGGTAAAGTTTACGATATCACTCCTTTTATTGCATTGGAAAAACATAAACCAACCATAGTAAAAGCCTGTGGCATTGATGCCACGGATATATTTAACCAAAAGCATACGGAAGAAAAGGGTGAAAACGCGAAAAATACAATATCCGATTATTATATTGGCGTAATTCAATAAATTTATTAAATGACATTATCATCTTTATTTTATGAAATAGGTGTTTGGAGCGGACTTATTGGATTTTTTTCTTTAGGCTTGCTTATATTTTCAGGAGATACGGCAAGATATTTTAATAAAAATTTTGGTTTGGATAAAATCATAAAATTCCAAAAAAAATTCTCCCTAATTGTTACTTTTTTTATAACTCTGCATCCCCTGTTTTTTATTATATCTTCAAAAAATATAACTGCTTTTTTAATACCTGATTTTCAAGTTCTACCTCTAGCATTAGGTATAACTGCGTTCTACATTCTAATAATCATAATGCTGGCTTCAACTTTTTATAAAAGAATTTCCTATTTAGTATGGCAATACCTTCATGTTTTAACCTATATCCTTTTCTTCTTCGCTTTTTATCATGCTGTTAATTGGGGATCAGACAGCGAAAACATAATTTTTAAAATTATATACTCCATTTTATTTATAGCAATAATAATCGGGCTTATTTATAGAACTCAATATAAAATAAAAAAACGTCATTCCGGAAAATTTTTTGTAAAAGAAATACAACAAGAAACAAAAGACACTTTTTCGCTTTTCCTAACTCAGGAAAAAACTTTTAAATTTCAAGCCGGCCAATTCTGCTTTCTAAGATTAAATAAAGATAAATTATACGCGAGACATCCGTTCACTATAGCCAGTTCCCCGACTGAAAAAAACCTTCGATTCACCATAAAATTAGCCGGAAGATTTACGCGTTTCGCGCAAAATTTAAAAAAAGGGGAAGAAGTTTTACTGGACGGACCATTTGGTATATTCACAAAAAAAGATAATCGAAAAGACCTGATTTTCATTGCCGGAGGAGTTGGAATCACGCCATTTTTAAGCTTGATCAAAGATAATTTGGATCACAATCAAAAAATTACTCTCCTATACGGATCAAAAACAAAAGATAACATAATCTTTAAAGACGAATTAGACAAAATACAAAAACCTTGGTTTCAAAAAATCTATGTACTAAGTCAGGAGAACGAAAACGTAAGCAACGTTGAAAAAGGCTATATAACTAAAAAATTAATCCAAAAATACGTTAAAAATCCAACAAATTCCCTATTCTATATCTGCGGTCCGGAATCAATGAAAAACAGTGTTAAAAAAGCGTTAAAAGAAATGAAAGTACCTAAAAAAAATATATTTATCGAAGATTTCTTTTGGTAAAATTTTCAAAGACCCATCGAAGCAACTGGCATCCCACCGCATTTCCTGCTATAATATAACGAAATCTAATCTCTCTAAATGCAGGAAATTTTAAAAAAATATAAAACCACACTAAAAGGATTAACTAGCGAAGAAGCACAAAAGCGTATCCAAGAATATGGCTTAAATAAAATAAACGCAGGCAAAAAAAAACCGTTAATAATCAAATTTTTGGAAGAATTTAAAGATTTAATGGTTATAATTTTGGTTATTGCTTCACTGATTTCATATTTAGCCGGAGAAAAAACCGACGCGTTAATAATAATGATTGTAGTATTAATCAATGCTTCTATTGGTTTTATACAAAAATATAAAGCGGAAAAAGCCTTGGAAGCATTACAAAAATTAGTATCTCCAAAAGCCAGAATAATTCGAAATAATGAAGAAATGGAAATGGAAGCTGAAAAACTGGTACCCGGAGATATTATTATTTTAAATGAAGGCAACAGCGTAACCGCTGATTGTGTCTTAATTGAAGGAAATGATTTAAACACTCAAGAATCAATATTAACAGGAGAATCAACACCTGTTTCTAAAATTCCCGTCAAAGAAAAAATAAACAAGGATTGTGAATTATACATGGGCACAATTATCTCTTTCGGTACCGGAAAAGCATTAGTGATCGCGACAGGAATGAATACAAAATTCGGCCATATTGCCGATCTCACCGCAAACACAAAAAAAGATCTAAGCCCTTTACAAAAAGAATTAACGCGCATTGGGATTTTTGTGGGAAAAATCACTTTAGTAATTTCAATGATTCTTTTCTCAGTAGGAATAATTTTTCAAGGAAAACATTTTGTAGAAAGTTTATTATTTGCGGCTTCAGTCGCGGTCGCGGCAGTCCCTGAAGGTCTACCCGCCACAATAACAATTGCTTTAGCTTTAGGTGTACAAAAATTAGCGAAAAAAAATGCCATTATCAAAGAACTGGCATCAGTGGAAACCTTGGGATCTACAACCGTAATTTGTTCAGACAAAACAGGCACACTTACACAAAATCAGATGACCGCGAAAGAAATATTTACCATGAATTATCATGTAAATATAAACGGAGTCGGATATAGTCCGGAAGGCGAACTCCAAATCATAGGAGTTAAAGAATACATCGAAGTCCCCTCTCAACATAAGAATCACGCATCACTGACTTTTATTTCACAAACTTTCAAAAAAACAAATCCGGACATTTACCAAATAATAAAAAAAATAACACAAGTTGGTTTGCTTTGTAATAACGCAAAAATTATTAGAAATGAACAAAATCAATATGAATGTCTTGGAGACCCGACCGAAGGCGCTTTATTAACTTTAGGAGAGAAAGCCGGCTTCTCTCTTGACCAAATGAATAAAGAATTCCCAAAAATCAAAGAATTCCCTTTTAGTTCAGATCGAAAAATGATGAGCACAGTTCATAAAAAAGATTCGGATTTCATCATATTTGTTAAAGGCGCGCCTGATCAAGTATTAAAAAAATGTTCAAAATATTTAAATCAAAAAGGAGAAACAAAAAAAATAACTCCAAAAATAAAAGAAATAATTTTAAATCAAAATAATGAAATGGCGAGTAGAGCCCTAAGAGTTTTAGCGCTATCTTACAAAGAAGAACCGGAATTAAAAAATCTGGATCAAAAAGAAATCGAAGATAAATTAATATTTGTCGGGTTAATTGGAATTATCGATCCTCCACGCGAAGAAGTAAAAAAAGCAGTAGAACTAACCCAAAAAGCCGGAATAAAAACATATATCATCACTGGCGATTATGGTTTAACAGCTTCCGCGATCGCTTATGAATTAGGTATTATAAAAAGTAAAAATCCAAAAATAATTACAGGAGATGTCTTGAACAAACTGACTGAATCGGATTTATTAAAACAATTCAAAAAATATCCTGATCTGATTTTTGCCAGGGTAAACCCGGAACATAAACTGAAAATAGTTTCAGCCCTCAAAAAAAGAGGAGAAATAGTCGCGGTAACAGGAGATGGCGTTAACGATGCTCCGGCGCTTAAAAGAGCTGACATTGGTGTTTCCATGGGAATTACCGGCACTGACGTTTCAAAAGAAGCCGCGAACATGGTATTGGCGGACGACAGTTTTGCCAGCATAGTCACGGCAATTCAAGAAGGCCGAACAATTTATGAAAATCTTAAAAAATTCATTCATTATGTATTTTCTTCTAATATTGGAGAATTAGTAACAGTATTTGCCGCGATATTGCTTGCGCTTCCTTCTCCTTTAACGGCAATTTTAATTTTATGCATAAATCTGGGAACAGATATCTTCCCGGCATTGGCGCTGGGAGTAGAACCAACTGAAGAAAAATTTATGAATATTCCGCCACGTGATCCAAAATCACACATTATGAACAGAAAATTCATTGCGCGATTCTTTGGTATAGGTTTATTTATAGGAGTCATCGTAATCGGAAGCTTCATATATTATTTATACCGATACGATTGGCAATGGGGCATAAAATTAGAAAAAGAAAGCCTTGCCTACCTCAAAGCTTCCACAATCGCCTTCTCATTATTGGTTTTGATTCAAATGGTAAATGCCTTTAACTCCAGAAGTGAAAAAGAATCAATCTTTAAAATAGGTGTATTTAAAAATCACTGGTTAATAGGAGCAATAGCCTTATCTATTTTAGTTTTAATACTAATGGTCGAAGTACCGTTTATCCAAGAATTATTACATACAACTCATCTGACAGAAAAAGAATGGATATTTGTTACCGCCGCATCCTTAAGTGTTTTAATTTTTGAAGAAATTAGAAAGCTAATAATTAGACAATCTTCTTCCTAATTTCCCTTTTTCCCAATTCTTCCACTGATATAAATTTTCCTTGATTAAAAGTTCTCTCAACCGGAAATACACCGGGTTGCGCTAAATGCACTTCATTTCCTTTAATTTTCATCCTCTTTAAAGCAAATTGAGTTCTGTCTTTTAACTCCTTCTTTTTCTTTTCGATATACTCTGTAAATTCTCCCAGAGATTTTAATGATTCAGAAACCTTAACTTCTTTTGCTTCATCGCTTAATTTTTTATTCTTATAGATTTCATCAATCCTTTCTCTCACAATCATTGCCATATCTCTCAGCTCTTCATCTAAAATCCCCTCTTCAGGATCATCTTGATAATGTTCAAATGCTTTTTCTGCTAATTTCTCCATTTCCTCTGTCTTATCGACTTTACAAACAGCGCAACCATTAAAATTATCCAATTTTAAATCTCCTACATATTTAGAATCTTTCAATAAATCATACCTATCTTGGGACATCTCACTCATTTTTTTCCGCTGTAAAATCAATAAGGATTTTATCAATTTATCTTCTCCTTGTACCTCCCTTTCCTCCCCATAAAAACCTAAAGCCATTCCATGCGCGACAGTTTCCCTAACATAAATATCGCTTAAATTCATCTCCCCTTGCAAAACTTTTTCTACAGCAGAATTCGCATCTTCTAACGGATAATACATGATTTTCCCATGCTCACTCATTCTCTGATAAAGCACTAAATCTTCTAATCCTTCTCTGCTCCTTTCTTTAAAAACTCGAAGTGCCAATGCCTGATTTGCAGTAATTTTTCTTCTCATCTCCTTTCTTTTTGATGGAGAAACCTCATCTTCCCGAAGATCAATTGTCACTTGCTTCTGCGCTCTTGAAGGTTGAATCCGCTTTTCAAAACCATCCAAATTTTCTTTTTTTTCTGATTTTTTTCCTTGAACAGGTCCTTTTTCTTCATCTCCTTCAACATGCAAAATTAACTTTTCAACATCCGTTGATTTAGATTGATAATATTCATTCAAATAAAACACAACAGCATACTGAATCTCTTTCAAAAAAGGATCCGGAATATCTCTGTTCCCAAAAGAAAATTCTTTAACCCCTTTCTTCCCGGAAAGCCTAATATTAAAACCACCTTTAAGATCCAAAACTCCCTGCAAAGTAAAATTACGTCTCTGTCGATTTTCGGTAATGCAGCCGGACAAAAACCATTCATAACGCGGATTGTCTTTATCAACGTTAACAACTCTTTTTATTGTTAATTTATGAAAAATATCCGCCAAATCACTAACGTCCTTCCTTAAAACTACCGTATATTTTTCATTCTCCATCATTGATTTCAAGCGTTCAGAATTACAATAACCTGTTACTAATTCATCTCTCTGCGAACCACTCACACTCAAACCATTTAACTTTTTAACAATTTCTGAAATTAAACTTACCGTAGGATTCACTGTATTTTCCCTCACTGTATTTAAATCAGTTTCAACCTCTTTCAAACTTTTTTTGAATTCTTCAAATTTTTTTAAAAAATCTCTGTCTGGCAAAGTCAAATATATTATACTTAAAAATCTTCCAAACTTATCGACAATCTCCTCATTTACATTTTTCCCTTGCCAAAAAATCGGACAATGCGCCAAACTTATCAAAAATTTTTCATCTAAACTAGAATCTATTTCTCTCAACTTTTGAAATAAAACCATTAAAATTAAGGATTTTAATGTATTTTCAAAATCATCCGCACTTTTAAAAAATTCACTAAATACCACCTTCGCCAAAGATTCAAGTTTTACTCGTCGTTGAGCGATTAAATTTAACATTACGTCATCAATGCCAAACAGAGACTGAACATTATAAGTATCAGAAAAATATAAAGCTAAAGATCTTAGTACTTCTTCATCTCCTTTATTAAACGCTTGCGTATAACATTCAACAACCGGATGCTTGCTAAACGCAGACTTACCTGATTCTTTCGCGAAAAAGCTCGTTCTCTCAACAAAATCCAACAAAGCTAACTGTTCTTCATGTCTTGACAACGCAAAACGCTCTTCAAAAATTTCCCGCATTAAATCCGGATCGCAAATATCGAAAAATCTAAAACTGAAAAACGATATAAATTCCCCCAAAGTCATTTTTCTTAAAACAGAACGAATCAAATCATGAGAAAAAAAGTCTTTCACAAATTTGGCATCAACGCCAAGAGCTTCACCCTTATTCAAAAAAAGTCTCTTTTTTAGAGAATTCATGATTGCTTTTCTTAAAATAGGAAAATCTGTATATTCATCACTAAAAACTCCATCTTGCCTCCATTGCATAATCACCATATAGGCGCCATCTTTACTTTTTTTGTCCATTACAGATTCCAGCTTTTCCCATACTCTCAAAAAACTTTCATATTTATCATAAATAACTTTATCTTCGCCTTCGCAATACATATAAATACTATTATTAACATTCCCTAATATCTGATCAAAAAAAACTTCACCTTTTCTTGTCTCCATTGACAATTCTTTTTGTAATTTTTGCAATGATAAGCGCACAGAGTGCAAACTCAGCTTATTATTTCTAAACAAAAAAACATATAAATTATTTATTTTTGAAACTTCTTTCTCCGTTATAGTAGCTAAACGAAAAAAACCTATCAACGTATCTGTCACATAAGAAACATTCTCCATCTCATCATGATTATTGAAAAACTCACAAATTTCCAACAAATATCCTACCGATATTGAATCGGACATACATTGGTAACACACATATTTCAAAGCTAAATCCCTTCTATAACACGATTCAATCAGTATAAAAGTCTTTTCAAAATCTTGACCATTCAAAAATAATCTATTCATTAACATAAACCCACCTAAGTCTAAAATCATTTCTCCTATTTCATTGTCAACTAAAATCATAAGCATATAAAAAAGTTGCTTCTGTTTGTCTCTCTGTCCAGAAAATCTAGGCATATCAACAGACGCCAGACTAATAGTTTGAGACAAAATTTCTTGTTTATTCTCTGATTCTCCTCTTAAAAATTTATATATAAGCTCGTTAACGCAAAGTTTACGCAAAACAAATGCTATAATAAGATCTTGATCTAAAACTTCAACACTCAACTCTTTTTGAACTAGAGCTAAAGATAGATTCACAAGTTTAAGAACAAAATTACCGGCTTCTTCTTTAGTAAAACTAAGAGATTCAAATTTTTTTCGTTCTTCTTCAGTAATTTCAATAGAACCCATATTTTTAATTTCTGATCCCTTAAGCTCAACGTCATCAGGGTTAAAATCATCACCGTTTTTTCTCATTAATTTATTTACAAATACAAAATGGCATGTAATATATAATAAACACCGTTTGCTGTCAACACAATCAAATAAAACATGCTCGAAAAACTAAAAAACCACCTCGCCTCAAATTCCCCAACCTACCTCCGCGTAAAAGTCATTCCCAAATCAACAAAAACCGAAATCGTGGAAATTTTAGACGACGAAACCATAAAAATAAGACTCAACGCGGCTCCGGAAAAAGGAAAAGCCAATATAGAATTAATTGCATATTTAAGCAAAACATTTAAAATACCAAAAAACAACATCACCATAATAAGCGGACACGCAACCCCCTTAAAATTAATAAAAATTATTTAATAAAAAGTTCCCCCTAGAGCTATTATAATTTTTTTAGCGAGGACTGTCTGAGCCAAGTAGTCGATGTAAGTACGAACAACTAAACGTATTAAACGTAGTCCAGCTAAATCCATTCAAAGGTGGGCGAGTTCCACAGCAAAAAAATTATAATAGCTCTAGGGGGAACCGTCGAAATCTATATTAACCAAATTTTCATGCCCGAATTCAATCTCACAAACCTCGAACAGATTAAAAATCAACTATTTCAAGAAAATCTCCACGCCAAAAAAAAATTCGGCCAGAATTTTCTGGTTAATGAAAATACTTTAAACAAAATCGTAGAAACAGCCCGGATCACAAAAGATGACACAATAATCGAAATCGGACCAGGCTTAGGCACTTTAACCATCGAACTCTGCAAAAGAGCAAAACATGTTATATCGGTTGAAAAAGACAAATCAATAATTCCATTATTAAAAAAAAATACAAAACAATTTCCAAATCTTACAATCGTAAACGGAGATGCCCTGAATTTTGATCCGGATCATTATTTTTCTAAAAACCCGATAAATCCGAACTTCAAAATGGTGGCAAACATACCTTATTATATTACTTCCCCTTTAATAAACCATTATTTAAAAGATCAATATCTAAAAAAGCAAAAAATCAATGTTCAAAGCCTTACGCTCTTAACACAAAAAGAAGTTGCTGAAAAAATTTCCGCGACTCCGTCGGATTTAAATATACTCGCACTTAATACACAAATCTTCGCTAATCCGCAAATCATCGATTTTGTACCGGCAAATCATTTTTTTCCGATTCCCAAAGTCGATTCCGCGATCATTCATATCGCGCCTTTGAAAACACCCATAATAACGGAAAACCTCACCAAAGTTTTTCAACTTATCAGTTTTGCTTTCGCCCAAAAAAGAAAAATGCTTTCAAATTCATTAAGCGCCGGTTTACACCTAGACACATTTACAATTAAAGAAGAACTGCAAAAAATCAATATTGATCCCAATCTAAGACCTGAAAATCTGGAAATTAAAAATTGGGAAAAAATAGCAAAAATATTTTTATAAAACAATTTTAAGATTAACATACACCAAAAAACTGTTTAGAACATTACTGATAAATCCTCATTCATTATAATAACCGCGTCCCTCGCCGCTTTCGCATAATCCTTTTCAATCAAATCATCTCTTTTCTTATAAGCAAAAATAATCCCTCTGGAATTATTTACAATCGCACCTCTTTTTTCAGAATTAAAAGCCGGCTTACAATCAGCCGCACCTCCGCCTTGGGCACCATAACCCGGAACCAAAAATATGGATTGCGGCATTAATTTTCGAAGCTTTTTTGCTTCTTCAGGATAAGTCGCTCCCACCACCGCGCCAACACTACTATAACCACTTTCCCCTATTTCATCATTTCCCCACGATTCCACAAAATGAGCCATCAATTCATAATTACACATTTTCTCATCTTGCACATATCGATCCTGCAAATCTCCTGAAGATTTATTTGAAGTTTTAACTAACACAAAAATACCCTTACCAAATTTTTTACATTGTTCAATAAAGGGCTTAATCCCATCAAATCCCAAATAAGGTGTTACAGTAACCGCATCTGCGTCAAAAACCGTTTCCTCATTCCCGAACAAATTCACTTTTCCCAAAAAAGCCTGAGCATACGCCTCGGCAGTACTGTCTATATCATTTCTTTTGGCATCAGCAATTACCAAAAGACCTTTGGATTTGGCATATTTTATAGTTTCAATATAAACTCTTATCCCCTCACTTCCCAAAACTTCATAAAAAGCGATTTGAGGCTTTATAACAGGAACCAAATCAAAAATAGCATCTATAATTCCTTTATTGAATTCCAACACACTTTCAGCTGCGGCTTGCCAAACATCATCATTTTCTTTACGACAATTATTTTTAATAAATTCCGGAATCATATCCAATCTCGGATCCAATCCAACACATACAACGCTATTTTTTTCATCAATAGCTTTATTTAGTCGATCAGCAAAATTCTTCATGCCTATTTAATTAATAATTAAAAATTTAAAATTCAAAACTAAAACCCATATTTACCTCCCCACGCAGCCGGATCCTCTTTGAATTCCAAAACGATCTGATACTCTTCCCCTTTTATATTTCCTTTTTCTTTGGCCATTCCAATAATATTTGTATAATCCGTCAAAGTATATAAATTAATATTTGCCTGCGCGAACTGATCAATGGATTTTCTCAACTCCCAGCTTACAATGGCGATAATATCGGAAACCTCACATTTACCCTCATTTCTCACGGCTTCCGCAGCACTTACACTACTGCCACCTGTTGAAATCAAATCTTCAACAATCAATACCCTTTTTCCCTCTTTCAATTCACCTTCAACCTGTTTTCCGGAACCATGATCTTTTTTCTCAGGCCGAATATAAATCATTGGCACATTAAGATCATAAGCCAAAAAACTCGCCCAAGGAATTGCCGCGGTAGCCGTACCACCAATCACGTCAAATTGAATATTCTTTTCTCTTATTAATTGCTTAAACCCCTCCACCACCTTTTTACGACCATCAGGATAAGAAATAAGTTTACGATTATCACAATAAATTGGAGATTTAATACCCGATGCCCAAGTAAAAGGAGGATTTGTTTTAACTTTAACAGCCTCAATGGAAAGAAGAGTTTCCGCAATATCTCGCGCCAAATTCATATTCAAAGGTTTAAATGATAAAAACAGCTAAAAATTACAGAAAAATAAAAACAAAAACAATATAATTTCTAAAATGTAATAAATTTTTCATAAAATCGTAAAATATATTAAAGGCTTTTATTTACAAATAAAAATTTCAACTGATTATCAAAACTATATTCTTAAAATTCCGCAACGGCTTTAAATGGCAATTACATCCAATATCAGTTAAAATATTTTAATAGAATTTTATCATTCATTAACATTAAATAATATGAAAAAAATATTAGTAGCAATTTTTACCTTCTCTATCATCTTTGGCTTCTCCGCGTGCGCGCAAGATACCACAAACAATGGTACTAACGGCACAAATGGAGAAAACAACGATGACCAAACCAATAATCAAGAAGCTGACGAAGCTTTCTCTCAAGATCCGGGCTTTGAAAAACTGATTGAACAGCAACAAAAAGCGGAAGCAGCAGCAAAAAGCGCTGAAGAAGCTCAAAATATCGAAAATGATTTAACGGAAACAACAAGTAAATTAGAATAATATCTCAATATATTTTTAACCATAATAATTATGAAAAAATTAGCCATCACATTAATATTAACTTTAATTTTAGGAACTCCGGCATTTGCGATCACAAAACCGCAAGAACCTATAATTTCCGATGCCACGAAAGAATCAGCTAAAAATCTCATAGAACCGGTCCAACAAAATACTTTTGAAGGTCGCAAAGCTTTACTTATTACTGCGAGCAACACCGCTCTCATTGCTATGCGCAATATTGAAAGCAGAATAAATGATTCAAAAAACCTGACAAATGATCAAAAAAAAGAACTATCAACAATAACAAATAATACGGAAGAACAATTAAACAATTATAAAAACGATGTTTCAAACGCAAAAACATCAGAAGAATTAACAAAAGCCAATCAAGAAATGGTTCAATACATAAAAGACCACAAAGAAGAAATCAGAGCAGCCGCAGCCAAAGCAACCATGATCGGCATTGAAGGAACAATGCAGGCCACACAAGATTATATTGAAACCGCAAATGATATATCCGATGCTCTCAAAGTCTGCGGATCCGACACAACAACATTGGATAATTATATAACTGCTGCCGAAGATGACTTGGAAGAATTGGAAAATTTATATAATGAAATCATGCAGGACGAAAAAGTCGATCAATCTGAATCAACAAAAGTCCGCGAAGCATCCCGCCAGGCAGCCAAATTATCCACGGATCTGGCAACCATCACCAGCGAAATAGCTTTAGCATCCGAAACCTGTCCTCAAGCTCAAAAATATGTTGAAACTTTAAAAAGATTAGAAAATTTATAAACAAAAATTTAAAAAAAGCCCCTGTAATTTAGGGCTTTTTTTAAATTTGTAATAAAGTCCTTTAAAAACCGTTTAAATAATTATACTGCTCCGCTTTCATTTTCTAAAATTAAGCAGTATATACTACATAGCTTTTCAGCCTAGTAAATGTACTAAAATTCAAAAAAAGCTACGCAGTCCCACATTGCGGGATAAGCAATTTTAAAAAGCGGCGGAGTATAGAACGTAACCATTTCAGATGAAAACAAAAATCCTAATTATCGCCGCCCTAATATATACAGCGTTTTTATATTCAGTAACGCTTACGATTTTAATAAAGGGATGATAAATAAAGAGATCAGGAATCAGAGATCAGCGATCAGGAACTAAATACATGATTCCTGATCGCTGATCACTGATCACTGATTTCTAATCACTACCCTACCTCACCTTGCACGCCCCAAACCACTCTTTCTTCCCTTCTGAATCGCGATGATAAGCTCCAAAATCAGCGACATTTTTCAAAATTTCATTATCAAAAATCGGCCCATCTTTACAAACTCGAAGCCCTGTAGGATCCAAAGTGCAATTTCCACAAATCCCAAAACCGCATTTCATGTATCTTTCCAAAGACAACTGAGCTTTTACTGACTTCTCAAAAGCGATTTCCGAAACTTTTTTCATCATCACTTCCGGACCGCAAGATAAAATCATATCAACTATTTTCTCATCCAAAATCCTTTTCAAAACATCGGTTGTAAATCCTTTTTCTCCTTCAGATCCATCATCAGTGCAAACATGCAAATCAATATTATCAAAATCTTTAATTCTCTTTTGAAATAAAAGCAAATCCGACGTTCTTGCCCCCAAAACAAAATCCACCTTACAATTTTTTTCCTTCGCTTCCCTCAAAGTCGAAAACAAAGGCGCGCTCCCGCACCCTCCTCCAACCATTACCAAATGCTGATTCACTTTCAACTTAAAACCATTCCCATAAGGCCCCCTAATTCCAACCTGATCTCCAACTTTCAAATCAAACAATTTCTCCGTAAACTTCCCAACTTTAAAAACCGTAATCCAAAACTCTTTCCCATCATCATAAGAAGTTGAAAACGGCTTCTCATCCATCTCCGGCAACCACAACATCACAAACTGCCCGGGCTTGGAATTCAAAGGATATTCAAAAACAAAAGTCTTGATAAATTCATTTTCATTCCTGATGTCTTTAATTTGTAGAACTTTTGGTTTATCAATGGATTTCATAAAATGATTGATTAAATATCTAAATTACAATACGTATATATGTTATCATCAACCTAATGCGCCGCACCGACGATCTCCTCCAAGTTCTCAACACCGCTTCTCTCGCACCAATCTGAAATTTCCTTCACCATCTTGCTAAACACATCAATATCGCGATAATAAACCGCTGTACCGACGCCCACCAAACTCGCGCCAGCCATCATCATTTCAATTGCATCTTCACCGGTTAAAATACCTCCGGTTCCAATAATCGGAATTTTTACGGCAGAATAAACATCCCAAACTTTTTTCACATATAAAGGTTTCAACCCCGGACCTGAAACACCTCCAACTTTATTATGTAAAACAGGTTTTCTAATATCTATATCAATCACCAATCCCGGACCAAAAGTATTTCCCATATTTATTCCGTCAGCCCCCTGCTTTTCACATTCCAAAGCGATTTCCGCGATATTATTAACATTGGGAGACAATTTTACAACCAAAGGCACATTTTTACTTACTTCTTTCACTCTTTTCACCAATTCTCCCGCATCAACAGTAACACAAGCAAAAGGCCTACCAAACTGATCCTCCACATTTGGACAAGAAATGTTTAATTCCAAAATTTGTGGATTCACCACATGAATTTTCTCCGCGATATCCACAAAATCCTGTTTATTCCCACCGGCGATACTCACAATAATCGGATCTTCAGAACTTTCAATCAAGGGCTTAATTTCATCAATTGCCTTCTCAATCCCCGCATCCGGCAAACCAACAGCATTAATAAAATAATGCTCCGTCCCAAACATAGTAGGATTCGGATGCCCTTTGTGAGGATTCAACCATATAGATTTCGTAGTAACCCCTCCTGCTCCATTCCGAATAACATTCTTCAAACTCGAAGCCGTAACCCCTAAAATCCCTGAAGCCAAAACCAAAGGATTTCTAAATTTAACCCCGCAAAAATTAATGGAAAGATCAGACATAAATTAAAAAACTTTTAAATAATAGCAAAACCATTAAAACACCAAAAAATAAAAAACTCAACCGGCAAAGGGGCAAAACAAAATAAACAGCATACGAAAGCCCTTACATAAAAAAAATTCTTGAAAATTTGTCAACGAATTAGTTGACTTTTACAATTCCGAACGCCACTCATACGTCATCCCGAACGAAGAGAGGGATCTGTTAACGAATAAAGTGTATCATGAATAATCAGATTTTAGTCGAATCAATAATTTTTAAGTTCTGTAACAAAATAACTTATGCAATCCTCTCTTCCACTTAGCATGATCAATATGGCTCTCTATGTACCTCCCCCAAATCTATATTTTTTAGCATTTCTTCATATCCTTTTCTTAAATTTTTATATAACTCTAATTTACCTAATATTTTTGTAGACTCTTCCTCCGAAATAACAGGTTGTTTTTTGCTTTCCAACTCTTCTATTTTTTTATCCAAATTCTCCATATTTTTTCTTACTTCCTCTTCAGTAAGCGGTTTTAGTTTAGGTCCTATATCCATAACAATAAAATTAAAAAATATTTAGTAACAACATATAAACTTTTAACCTGAAAAATCAAGTCTTTTTTCACATTTGACAACAAATACATCTTGAGATATTAAAAAAACAAATCAAATAAAACCATTCAAAAATGCATAACACGATCAAACTCGGCGATTGCAGAATTCTAGACCGAAAAGAACCTGAATTATCACAAAGACTTTTAGAAGTGTGTGATCCCGCCAATCCAGAATTTCAATCACCGGAATTTCAACGAGCAATGAAAGATACGCGACGCGGATTTTTTGATACTTTAAATATTTTTTTAAATAAAATTGAAGAAGAAGATAAAAAAAATAGATACGAAATAAGAAAATTTTTATCTCGCGGACAATGGAAAACTATGGAAGAAATTACAAACGCGACTAAAATTCCACAGGAAAAAATAAAAAATTATATTGCAGAATTAATCTTTGCAGGAGAAATTCAAAAGCATCCTCAAAAAGAAAAATACACGACAGTAAACAAAAGACATGGGATATGGGAAATTGAAAACGAAACTGGAGAAACAGTAGCCATCGCAAGTGCTAGATTTAGTCCTGAAACATTGAAAAAACTTCAAGAATATATAGATGAAGATTAAATATAAGCTACACTAAGCAGTAAAATTTTTTTATGAATATTCAGTTCCGAAAAAAAATGAAAACCAAATGGAATTTCGTAAAACATGGTGCGCCCGGCAGGATTCGAACCTACGACCTAAAGCTTAGAAGGCTTCCGCTCTTCCACTGAGCTACGGGCGCTTATGATTTTTAAAACCTAAAAAATCCCGATAAATATTATAGCGAAAAGATAATTAGAGCAAGAGATAAGTTTAAATTGTAATCGAAAAAGTAGCTTCTTCAGGGTTGTAAGATGTGGGAGTAACACTCGGACCATGAGCGGAACATTTGGCATATCTTTTTCTGCTTAAAGGATTCTGCTTTGCAAAGTCCACATACAACATTTTCATAACTTTAATTTGTTCAATTAATTCCTCTTTACGCAAAGGTCTATTGTTAGATGAAGCCTGTATTTCTTGTTCATAAGGAGTATTCGGCGCATATACCGACATAAAAGTAAGATATTGGGGAAAAATTTGAGCTGCCACTTTAGCCGTTTCTTTTGCATGCTTTTCTGCATGTTTAATTCCGCCTAAACCGGGCATTACAGTAACAGAAGCTTGTATGCCTGCCTCATTCAATAATTTTCCCGCCTCTAAAACATCTGCTTGGGTATATCCTTTTTCTACAAAATTCAAAACTTCATCCGCTCCGCTTTCCATACCCCAATAAACAAGCTTCAGCCCAACAGAAATAAGCTTTTTCAGCTCATCCGGACCTTTTTTAATTATAGATGCAGTTGTAGCATAAGATTCAATTCTATTAAATATTCTTCCTTTATTATTATCGATAATATATTCAAGAATAGACACCAAATTGTCTGTAGGCATAGCAAAACCATTACCGCCTGTAAGAAATACCCTACTAAAATTTTCAACCATATATCCGGCGCCTAAATACTCTCTTATCATCTGAAAATGCTTTTCAAATTCTTGAGGTTGCATCAAAGTGAATTTTTCATGACTATATAAATTACAATATGTACACCTACGATAATTGCAACCTGTAGAAATTTCAAAACGAAGTACATTTTTCCCGGACGAGGATGGTGGAGCAGAAGGATAAACACTATAAAAATCCCGATCAAAATATAATAATCTCGTTTGCAAAGGAAGATCTTTTCGCTTAGGATTACGTACCTCTATCATAATTCTGGTAAAAACAGAGTTCCCTAATCCTTTAGCCACATAATTCACACAATCATCAACAAAAATTTTTTTCGTCCAAAAACCGAAACGCATTGAGTCAATTAACGCAGAAACATAATTCTCTGTATTGCTGTATTCAAACTGATCGAACCTTTTTAAAGGGTTATATCCATAAATAGAAGGATCGTACGTTCCCCATCTGTTTAAAACGTTGAATTCATTTTCTGAGTCAGAAGGAAAATATTTAATGGCACGATCAGAAGAAAAGTCTATTTTATTACCTTCAAATTTTCTAAAATAAAGATGATTAACATCATTATTCTCTTTTAACTGATAACCTTCAAAAAAATATTTATTGCCATAAATTTCAACAATATCACCTCCACTAAAACCAAAATCATTTCTTAAACAATCAATTTTAGCTCCCGCAATATTAACAGTCTTTAAAGGATAAAAGCTATTAAATTCGTCAACAACATAAGTCGATAAGGCCGGACTTTCAAGAAAAGCTTTAATGGCTTCAGTATAATAAGATAAAAAATTATCCCTAACTCCTAAAGTTTTTTTTAATTTTTCACAACCATCTCTCAAATAATGCAAATTTTCTTTAATATATTTAATTAACTCATCTTCTGATTTTGAATCACCTGTAAACTCATTTGACATATACTCCGATCTTAAAGCAATTACATCTAAAAACTTATCCGTGATTCTATCCAAAGAACCTATAGATGTTTCTATTTTTTCAATTAAATCTCCGGCAGTACATTCCTTGGAAACATTAAATCCAGCTATGTTGTCACAAAAATCCCTCAAGTCACTTTTTAAGCTTTCAAATGTCTGATCTAAAAATAACGCGATTTGCGTCAAATTTTCTTTTTTACTTACCCCTGAAACAATTTCATCTTTAATACGGTCAACAAAATTAGAATCTTTGTAAACACGCTCAACCTGAGCTGTAACATGCTTAAAATTATAAAAGGCGGCTCTACTGTAAAGCTCTGCGACTCCGTTCAAAGATATTGCCACAATATGCTTTGCCGCATCTAAAGGATTGGAATATTTTTCCAATATCATTTGGTAATATTGTGGTCTTTCAATATACACTGCCAGAACTTCATTTTCTCTCTCCTCTACATTTAAAAATAAAGGCGCGATCATATAAGCAACTCTCTGAACTAATTCATTTACAGATCGTGGAAAATCATCCATATCATTTGCTTCTAAATCAAATGAATAACCCAGCTTATAAAAAAGCCCCTCACGCATCCAATCAAAAGCATTAAATAAAATCGGCTCTATATCCAAAATCCTTTCCCTATGATCTTTTAAAGTTGCCGCCAACCGATCAATTTCAGATTGAGTATAAACTCCACCAATCTGATTATCAAAATCTTTAAAAAAATCTCCCGCAATGCCTTCCAAAGCTGCCGGGAGTTTGCATAATTCTAAATTAGCTTTTATGCTACTAAAATCTTTTAAAGGAAAAATTTTATTCAGCCTCTTTAAAAAATCATCAAATTCTATGCGCAAAATCGCAGCCTTAAACTCTTCAAAAACTTCATTTAATTTATAAGGTTCTTTCTTAATATCAATACGTTTTTCCGGATCTATCCCTTTTATTTTTTCTATATATTCAGCTCTATTCCTGACAACTTCAGATTGACTTGATAGTTGGCGATTATCCCGCCTAAACACATCAAATCCATAATCTTTAAAAGAATCATACTCTCCCCATCTCTTAACTAAAGTTAAATTTTTTTTATTCTTCTCTACATTATATCGAATTCCAAATGTTAATCCGCCTGACGACGCGATTCTCCTTCCCCACATAACAATTTTCTCACCATCAAAATTTAGACTATATCCTTCAACAAAAATATTTTGCTCTGCCCATTTATCATCGGGTCCACAAGTAATAATATCCCCGGCCTTAAATCCAAAATCTTCTCTTGTACAATCAACCTCAACCACTCTACTATTTGCCGCTGTAAGTCTCAAATGCATATGCGGATAATTCCCGTTTTTCTCATTGTTCTGACTCCTTTTTTCTCCTAATTCCAATTTTGGTTCCGTTAAATCGTCAACAAACTTCATATTTGAAAACTCAAACAAAATATCCGGAGTAAATCGCCTCAGTGCGTCATCAGGAGAAAACTCAACTGCCCCTCCCAAAGTTGTACGTATATTGTTTTTTATCTCTTTAGACAAAATTACCGGCCAAATATTTCTAAGATCCTCGTGATTAATCGCACTCATCAAAAGAGTTTTTTCAGGCTCCAAACCATCATTTCCAGGAGAAATCAATTTTAATTTTTCAATCAAAAGTTCTTCCAACTCTTTTAAAAGGACATGCTCTTTCCCCTCCAAATAAGTAATATTTTCTTTAATATCAATCATATTAAAATAAGATTCCAAAAATTTTCTAAAATTAGCATCTTCTTTAGACAAACAATCGCCTATTCTCAAAGTTTTAGGATTTAAATTATTAATTTAATTTATCATATTAGTCAAGTCGGTTTATCGTATTCACTCACTGAGATAGTATGTAATTACTCAAAAAATCCTTGACAAAACTAATTTTTAAATTAAAATACAAAACTACAATTTAAAAACCAAAAATGCGATCACTCAATTTAAATGAAAAAGATTCCCGTTTTCCTATAAATCCGGATTCCGTAATCGGAAAAATAATTATTGGATCCCTAATTATCACCGGAGGTATTATTTACGGAATTAGAGATAAAATTTTTACAAAAACAATTCCCGAAATTAAAGAAGGAGAAAACCAACATAATGAATTTCATTTAGCAACAAAATACGAAAATCAAATTCCTAAAGATTCTCCTAAATATCAAGAAGACGATGACAGTTTAAATGAAGAAGGCAATTTGCCACCAGAATTGGAAAAACTAAAAGATAAAGCAAAAATCTTTTTCGACAAAATAAAAGAAAATAAAAAAACCGCAAAACAAGCAGAGCAAAGTATTAGAGAACAACTTGATAAAGAACTAGGGACGGATAATCAATTATTAGAAGACTCTCAGAAAGAACAAAGATTATTAAAAAGCATAAGAGATAGTTTTTTTCAAATTAACCACGAAAATCTGGATAAATTACATGCACTAGCCTTCAATATTTCTAAACAAAGTATAATTTCTGACGAAAATATTACGAATCTACTTAACGAGTTCAACTTAAGCCAACTGTTTGAATTATACGACATATATAAATTGCAAAATTCAACTCAAGGTAACGAACAAATGATAAATTTTGTAATTGATAACGCGAGAGAAACGATATATAACGAAAACTACGATCACGGCAACATCTACTTAGAATAAATATCCAATCAAATACGGCGCCAAAGCGACCCCATACATCAAATACAAAAACACTTTTTGCGTTTTTATTGAAAATTTCGTTCCTTTTTTTAAAAAGATACCGCCACAAAATCCTCCAACTAAAGATCCAATACTAAAAGGAAGCCAGATTTTTAAAATCAGATTCCCATAAATAATATGTGTCAAAATCATGGCTAAAAGCCCCACAAATTCCATAAATCTAGCCTGAATTTTAACATACATAATTTTATTTTCATCAGGATAAGCGGTGCGAAACAAAGCTACAAGCATAATGCTTATTCCCGCGCCAATCAGACCCACATAAAAACCCAAAAACAAACTCATGAAAATTCTTGTTTTTTTATTAATGACACGCGCGAATTTCGGTCCCAATTCAGACATTAAAATTGCCAATATAATTGCATAAAAAATATATTCCTGACTTAAAGCAGACACCAAACTTACAGCGCCAACCGCTGATAAAGCATACAGAATAGAAATTCCTAAAAACTTTCTCCATTCAATTTGTGACAACGTACTGATAGTGCTTGCTATACTTCGAAAAAAGGATCCAAGTCTAATATTTCCCATCAAAGAACCATAATTAACAGTTGGAAAAAGAAATTGTAAAAAAGGCACAGATAAAAAAAGCCCCCCGCCCAAAGCAGTACCAATAAAACCAATAACCATTCCGCCAAAAATCAATAAATAAAAATCCATGAGCTTATTCTTATAATTGCTAACAGTTCGAAATCCGTAATTTGTAAAAAAAATATTTATAAAATTTTACAATTTACGAATTACGGATTACGAATTACGAATCTTCTATAATATTTCCATCCAAAACTCTCACTAACCCATTAACAATCGTATCGGTCACCACGCCATAAAGCTTCATTCCATGAAAAGGGCTATTCATGCCTTTAGACTCAAATTTTGTTTTATCCACAATCCATGTCTTTTCCGGATCAAAAATTGTTAAATCCGCATCAGATCCAACATTCAAAGTTCCCTTATTTATTTTCAACATCCTAGCTGGATTTATTGTAATTTTTGCAATTGCTTCCTCAAGAGTTAAAACTTTTTTCTTTACTAAATTTGTAATTATTAAAGATAACATAGTTTCAAATCCAACGATCCCGAAAGGCGCGTCCTGAAACTGACGCTCTTTTTCCGTCCAAGTATGCGGCGCGTGATCCGTCGCGATAATGCTAATAACATTTTCTTTTAAACCTTGCAACAAAGCTTGCCTATGATCTTCAGAACGAAGAGGAGGATTCACTTTCGCGGCAGTATCAAAAACTTTTACAGACTCATCGGTTAAAGAAAAATGATGAGGTGTACAATCAGCGGTTATTTTTAATTTCTTTTTCCGCGCCATTCGTATCAAATCCACAGAACCTTTTGTGGAAACATGCGAAAAATGAAAAGGCAAATCAACATCTTCAACTAACGTTATTAATCTTGCCGTAGCCGCGTCTTCCGCGCACGCCGGAATTCCTTGCAATCCCAATTTTGAAGAAATTTTTCCTTCATGAATTTGCCCGCCATGAAATAAATTTTCATCTTCAGTATGCGAAATAATCGGCATCTCATAAGTTTTTGCGTATTGCATCGCTTTTCTATAAACATCCAAATTTTGAATATCAGAACCGTCATCACTTAAAGCTACTGCTCCTGTTTTTTTCATCTCCCAAATTTCCGCCAATTCCTCACCTTTTTGACCCTTCGTAATAGTTCCGCAAACAAAAATATTTATTAAAGATTCTTTTTTTGCCTTGGATAAAACATATTCGATAACAGTCTGATTATCAGCGACGGGCGTAGTATTCGGCATCCCCACGACTGAAGTAATTCCACCTTTCGCCGCCGCTCTCGAAGCCGTATGGATAGTTTCCTTATCTTCCCTCCCCGGCTCCCTCAAATGCACATGAACATCAACAAAACCCGGAGAAACAATTTTCTTTTTAGCATCAATTATTTGCGCGTGCCCCCCATCAGTTTTAAGTAAATTTTTCCCGATTTTCTTAATTTTCCCATTCTCAATCAAAACATCCAAATCCTTATTAATCTTATTAACCGGATCAATTACTCTCCCGTTTATAATTAAAATTTTGTCCATTTTATACGAATTACGAATTACGGATTACGACCCTCTTAAACCTTTATCTGTCTCTCCTCCACTTTTTTAACTTTCCTCTTCTCCCCCAACAACCACAACAGCACAAACCTCACACAATACCCGCTAAACACCTGTTCCGGAATCAAAGACACATCTGTTTCCAAAATATTCGTATGAACATCAAGCTCACGAATAACCGGCCCGGGATGCATCACTACAGCATTTTTATTGGCTAATGCCATTCTTTTGGCATTAACAATATAAGTTTTAGAGTATTCTCTTAAGCTTGGAACATAAGCGTTAGCAGCTCTCTCGGTTTGCAATCTCAAAGCATAAACAATATCGGCATCCTTCAATGCGTCTTCAATATTAGACACATAAACAACATTCCATTGATCCATAAAAGGCCGAATCAAAGTTAGTGGCGCGCTAACAATCACCTTCATCTCAAACATTTTCGCTGCCCTGACCAAAGAACCAAACACTCTGCTATGCAAAACATCTCCTACCACAACCAATTTTTTACCTTTTAAATTAGAAGAAACAAATTTCTTCATAGTATACAAATCAAGAAGCGCCTGCGTTGGATGTTCATTCCAGCCATCTCCGGCATTTATCACAGAAGCTTTAACGTTCTTGGACAAAAAATTCGCTGCTCCGGAAAATCCAGACCTCATCACTATAATATCCGCTTGCAACTGATCCAAAGTAATGGCTGTATCAAGCAAAGTTTCCCCCTTCTGCAAAGCGGAATCAGAAGAACTTATATTGATCGTATCCGCCCCCAAATTTTTCCCTGCCAACTCAAATGAAGTCCGCGTCCTTGTTGAACTTTCCATAAAAAAATTCAAAATAGTCTTTCCTTTAAGCAAAGACACTTTTTTCATTTTTCCCTTTAAAAAACCTTCAGTTTTTTTAGCCAATTCAAAAATAAATTCCACTTCTTTTTTCTCCAAATCCTCAAAACTCAATAAATCCGTACACCTCAAACCACGATTTTTACGCAAACTGATTAATTCTTTTTCAAAATCGCCGGTTACCATATTTAATAATAATAATGTGTTAATTCCAATTTACCAAGATAGACATTAAATGCAAGAAAAAAAGTCCCCTTGTATCTTCCCCCATTCACCTCTAAAATATTTCAAGACCATAAACTTTAAAACCTATGAATCAAGAGCAAAAATTAACGTTGTTACTCGAAGACGGCACTCGAATCACAGGCAAATCATTCGGTTATTACGGCGAAACCGAAGGAGAAGTTGTTTTTAATACTAGCATGGTCGGCTACCCTGAGGCATTTACAGATCCTTCATATCGGGGTCAAATTTTAACTTTGACATACCCGTTAATCGGTAATTACGGGATTCCGGATGAAAATAAATTGGCGGATAATTTGCATGAAAATTTTGAAAGCTCGGAAATCCAAATCAAGGCTTTACTCGTAACTGAATATAGCGAAAACTCTTCCCATTGGACAGCAAAAATAAGTCTCAAAGATTGGCTTAAAAAAAATAAAATACCGGCCATAACAGGCATTGACACAAGAGCTTTAACTCAAAAAATTCGCGAGAAAGGAGCCATGCTTGGCAAAATAATATTAAATGAAAAAGAAAAACTACCTCCTAAATTTTTTGATCCCAACAACACTAATTTGGTTGATGAAGTTTCCATTAAAAAACCAATAACATATAAAAAAGGACAAAAACATGTTGTCATAATAGATTACGGTATAAAAAACAATATTATTCGCAATTTTTTGGAGCGAAATATTTCTTTGACAATTATACCTTGGAATTACGATCCTTTTGAACATAATTTGCGCTTTGACGGATTATTTTTAACAAACGGTCCGGGAGATCCCATGATGATTAAAGAGTCCTGCAAAGTTGTTCAAAAAGCCATGGAGAAAAAAATGCCGATTTGGGGTATCTGCATGGGAAATCACATTCTTGCTTTAAGCGCCGGAGCTAAAACATATAAATTAAAATACGGACATAGATCGCAAAATCAGCCCTGTTTGGATCTCGAAACCGGCCGCTGCTACATAACTTCCCAAAATCATGGATACGCGGTAGATGCGAAAACCCTGCCAAAAGGATGGAAAATATGGCTTATAAATGCGAATGATCATACAGTTGAAGGAATCAAACACGCCTCTCTTCCATTTAAATCCGTACAATTCCACCCTGAAGCAACACCCGGACCAATAGACACAGAGCATTTTTTTGATGATTTTGTAAAAATACTTTAAAATATAAATTTTCCAACTTATAATCTAAAAGGCAATGAAAAAGCTAACACTGTTACTCTCTATTCTATTAATCAGTGTAAATTTAGTGGTACCTGTTTACGCGACTGATGCGCCAATCATCGACCCGTATGAAGAAATAGTTCATGCAAAAAAAATCGAAATAACCGGAACTGCTGAAGCCAACGCTGCAATCAGCGCTGTAGGAGGACCTTACGAAATTTCACCGGTTACGGCTGACGAAAATGGAAAATTCTCTATTTCTCTTCCATTAATTGAGAACATCACCAATGAATTTAAAATCAAAGCCTATGGTAAAGACGGCCAGCCAAGTGAAAGCGTTACAATCACGGTTACAGAAAGCGCTGAGCAGGCTGAATCTAAAGAAAAAGAAACAGGAAAAGATTTAACAGCTCCAAATCCACCAATCATTGAAGAAATCAAAAGTCCGATAGATGCCGATGATTACACCATAAAAGGGACAGCCGAAGCAAAAAGCGCGATACAAGTTTCAGGCGATGACACAACGACCGCCAAAACAGATGACAATGGCAATTTTTCCGTAAAAGTAATATTAAAACAAAATGCGAAAAATAAATTTAAAGTGATTGCATTAGATGAAAGCAATAATGCAAGCCAAGGAGTAACAGTAAACATTGAAGAAAAAAGCGAAAAACCGGAAAAAAATACAGAAGACAAAATGCAAACTCCTCAAAAAGTATTTCCCGACGTTAAAGGACATTGGGCGCAAGATTATATAATGGATTTAAAAGAAAAAAACATCATTAATGGATATACCAATGGAGAATTTGGTCCAAACGACAACGTTACACGAGCTCAATTAACAAAAATCGCACTTCTGGCTTTTGAATATGAAGTCACCCAGCGCATTGAAGAAAAACCATTTAAGGATGTAGAAACAAATGCTTGGCACGCAATATATATTAAAGAAGCCAAAAAACAAAAAATAGTCGGTGGATTTGATAATAATACATTCAAACCGGACGAACCGATCACCCGCGCCGCTGCCTTAAAAATACTTTTGGAAGCTTCAAAAATCGACCTCTCCGACATTAAGAATGACGAAAATTTTCCTGACATAAATACTTCCGATTGGTACGCGATCTATACGGCATTCGGCAAAAAACATGAGATTATAAACGGTTACGCTGACAAAACTTTCGGTCCAGGCAATCCGATAACTCGAGCTGAAGTAGCAAAAATCACATTAAACTTGATTAATCTGAAAAAAGAGTTATTATCCAAACCTACAATCTAATAATCAGATTAAATTTTAAATTTTTAAAATCCATTTCATGCCCAAAAAAATCTCCGCGATAATTATTTCATTGCTTACATTAAGCACGATAATTATTCCAACAAATAAAATTTCCGCCCAATCTTCAGAAAAAGATTTAACGACTTATGTTTCCAAAGACCAAATTGCTGTTTTAGAATTCGATACTACCGATGAAAGTCAAAATAAATTTATCAAACAATTTGTTGATTTGTTTATTCAAAACATGGGCGCGACTACCGAAAAAGAACAGAAAATTGTAGATCACTTTCAAAAATTATTAACCACACCAAATAAACTATTATTTACAGGTAATCTTGAAAATATCGACAAAATTGATTTCAGTAACGAAAATGATGTGATAGATAACCTTTATATAAATATTTTATTTTACGATAAAGACGATTATTTGAATTCAATCATTAATTTATTTCCAACTGACCAATTCACCATTACTCAAAAAAACGATATAACAACTGTAACTGATGAAGACGAAATGGATAGCATGTATATTTCTAAAATAAATGAAATCATTATTATCTCATCACAAAAATCAGAAATCGAAAAAGCTATAACTTTAAAAGTTGAAGATTCATTATTCTCAAATCCTGAATTAAAAATTTCCAAAGAAAAAATTGAAAAAAATCTAAAAGGCAAAAGTTTATTTTTTGGCTATGCAAATTTCAATAATGAAGAATTAAAGAAAAAAATTGAATTAAATCCAATCATTGCTTCACAATTACAATCACTTTTCCTTATTGATTCAATATCTCTTGGCATGAAAATTCTGGACAACGGATTATTATCAACATCGCTAATGGTAGGCAATCAAAATTATATAGACAATAAATACATCCCATTTGATACTTTCAAATACGATGTAGGATTTTACAAACAATTCCCGAATGAAGATGTCTATTATTTCACGGAAAATTTTAATTTAAAAGAAATAATAAAATTAACCGTCAAAGGATTCACTCAACAATCTTTAAATATACCTACATGGGGAGACGAGGAAAACGAAAAAATTAACCCGCCTACAGAAGAAGAAATCAACAAAAAAATCCAAGAAAGCTACCTACAATTTGAAACTGAAACAGGCCTAAACATCGAAAAAGACATATATTCTTGGATGGACAAAGAACTTGGTGTATCAATGCAGAATTCCAACACAGTAATACCAAGTATCAACATTTTAATTAACGCAGCAAGCAACCCGGAAGGGGCCAAAAAAGTAATAGGAAAAATAAATGAATCCATAACCGCAAATATCAAAAGCTTAATTGATTTAAGCGGTGGCGCGTATATCACATATGCCGAAAGAAAAAACGGAACCGGCATTTATTACGAAATGAAAATAGATTTATTGGAAATGTTGGCCGGCAGAGATGAAAAAATCAATAACTACAAAACATTGTTGGAAGGATTTATCCAACCGCTAATCATAAGTTTTGGCATTACCGAAGATAATATTTTCTTTATTTCCACAACACCGAAAATCACTGAAAAAATTGGAGAAGGATTACAAAAAAATGAAGATTTTGCTTCCATTTTAAAACAAATTGAATTAGGAAACGCAGGAATGGTCTACGTAAGTATAAAAAACATTCTTCAATACATGGATAAAATAAACAATCTATATGTAACCATGAATGCGCGTAAAGTAGATGCTAAAAATTTAAAAATTTATTATTCGATACTGGATTTATGCGATAAAGTAAAAGACATGATTTCAACAGGTTACGCGGAAAAATATACCCAAAGCAATACAACTTTCATCCAAACAAATACTGAAACACAAAATCAATCCCGATTCGCAAAACTGTTAAGCAACTTGGAAAAACAAGATTCGGACAGTGATGGCCGCAGCGATTTTGAAGAAATATTTATAAACAGAACAGATCCTTATACAAAAGATGAAATCAAAAAAAACGCGTTCGAAGACATAAACTCTAAAGAATGGTATTCACCTTATGTTTATTCATTGAATAATCAAGGAATTATCAGCGGTTATGAAGACAATAAAAATAACAAAACAACCTTCAAGCCGGACCAGCCAATTACGCGCGCGGAATTTATAAAATTAACAATTAAAGCATTTGACTTCCCAACTTCCTATGAAGATGTTCCTTACTCTGATATTCAATATGGAGAGTGGTATTTTCAATACGTATCCTCGGCTACTCAATTTGGTTTGGTCAATGGTTATCAAGATAATACTTTCAGACCATTCAATCCGATTACACGCGCAGAAGCTTTAAAAATCATATTATCAGCTCAAAAAATTAAAATCCCAAATAGCGAAAAAAATATTTTCACGGATACAGAAGGTCACTGGGCGCAAAAATATATTAACTATGCTTATGAAAACAATTTAGTTAAAGGCGTAAATGAAAAAACATTTGAACCAAACCGCCCGATCAACCGCGCTGAAGCCGCAAAATTAATCATAGAAGCGCAAAGTTATTATCTCCAAAATCTAAAAAACGAAACATTAGGAAAAGTTATAGACAGCAAAGTAGCTGAAATTCCTGTGATAGATAATTTCATTGATGAAAATACGGAAGAAATTTCTATAATCGAAGAAATTAAACCAGCGAATATAGGAGCTTTCGCACAGTGTTTAACGGATAAAGGATTTGTTTTATATGGAAACGACACATGCTCTTTTTGTACAGATCAAAAAAACCTGTTCAAGGACAGCGTTAACAAATTAAAAATTGTTGAGTGTCCTGAAGATCGGAAAAAATGTACCCAAGCAGGAATCACTGCCTTTCCAACCTGGATGAGTAAAGAAGCGAAAAAACATCTTGGCTACAGAGATTTCGCCGCGTTATCGGAAATGAGCGGCTGCGCGTTAAATTAATTAAATTAGCGATCAGGAATCAGAGATCAGCGATCAGGAATGAAATGCCCCGCATTGCGGGGTTCCTGATCGCTGATCTCTGATTCCTGATCGCTGCCCTCTGATCGCTACCCTCTGATCGCTGCCCTCTTGGCTTTTCCCCTCAAAACACGATAATCTATAAATACGCCCAATCATTGATTCTCCCCCCATGCAAACAACCTTCATCGGCCTCGACATTGAAACAACCGGCTTTGATCCCAGAACCGAAGAAATAATTGAAATAGCTTTAATTAAATTCACATATAACGACATATTCCAAAAGGAACTTATTGATATAAAATCATATCAATCTTTAGTAAATCCGCAAAAAAAAATCCCTCAAATAGTAGTGAATTTAACTAACATTGAAGATGAACATGTAAAAGACGCGCCACTTCTTTCCGATATTAAAAAAGAGATTTTAGAATTCATCGGCGACAATCCGATTTTCGGCCACAACATCTCTTTCGATGTTGAATTTCTAATAAAAAAAGGCTTTACCGAGCTACAAAACAATCTTCTTTTAGACACCATGGATATTGTTTCCATTGCTTTTCCCGAAGAACCTTCATACAGCCTTGAAACATTGAGTACAAAATTGAATTTAACTCATATAAATAAACACCGCGCTTACGATGATGTATTAGGCACGTTTTTTCTGCTTAAAGAAATTAAAAACAGTTTTGAGCTTTTAAAACCTCAAACAATAACTTCGATGCAACAGTTCCTTCAAAATAAAGATTGGCCTTGGAGTAAATTCTTTTCATATTTAAAACCAAGTGATGCTATCAAGAAAACTCAAAAAAACATTGAAAAAAAGGGCGAAGCCGCTTCCAACGAAAAAATTTTTAAACTTTTGGACAGTTTTATAAAAAAAAATACAAAAGTGATAGCTGAATGTGAAAACTATCATGTCGAAGAAATATATAAATTCCTGGCCAAAAAAAAGGACAAAATCATTATCGCGAGCAAAAATCTTCCACAAATTAACGATGAAAATGTACATATAATTTATCCTCAGGAATACTATATATGCCCTGACAGATTTCAAAAATTCATTGAAAAAAATTGCCTTTCATTTCCGGAAATCACTTTCGCTCTCAAATGTATGATTCAACTCAATGAAAATCCCGAATTTTTAAAACATGACTTAGCCTTATTAAGCGATGAAAAAAAATATTGGCAAGAAGTGGCTTCAGAAGAATTATTTTGCAAAAACTGCCAACACTTTCCTTTTAGCACAACTCATGACCACAATAAGGTTGTTTCAGCCACAAGCCATTTTCAATTTTTCAAAGAAACGATTAAAAATCCTGAACAATTTTTAGATCATAAAATAATTATTACAGATCTTGAAAATTTTAAGGAAAGTGCCTCTTATTCCTTAAATCAAAAATTCAAACTGAATAATTTCGATTATTTAATTAAACATTTAAAAAAAGACCTTTCACTAGATCAGGAATTTATAAATAATGTCCAAAATAAAATTGAAATAATCTTTGGACTTATCGGTATTATTCACGAAAAATTCCAAAAATTATCTGATTATAATCCAAATGAATTAAATATAGACAAAACCATAAAAAACTCCTTAGAATGGCAAAATTTATTTAAAAGCGCGATTAATTTGAAAGAATATTTAAAAGAAAAAAATTATTTCCAATTCGAATATAAAAAATTAATCGAAATTGCCGATAACTTTCATCAACAATTGGAAGAAGAAAACAAAAACTTACAAATAATCATTACCAATAACAAAGAAATAATTTTAGAATCAAAAGTTAAAGACCTGTCTTTTTATTTACAGAATAATTTTTGGCCGAAATTAAACAATTATTTTTTACTATCACCAAATATTTATTACAAAAATGAATCAGATTCAGGATTTTCCTACATTAAAACAGAATTAGGTTTATTAGGAGAAACTCCGACAGAAATATTTTTACCATTTGATACTGAGCAGAAATTGCCGTTCATATTAAAAAAATCTGAAGAAGAAGCTATAAATGAAATTATTAAAGAAAACAAAAATACATTTATAATTACAAGCTCGGTTACATCAGTAAAAAATATTTTTGGGCAGTTATCCGAAAATCTAAATAAAAATGAAGCCTTATTACTCGCCCAAAAACAAACCGGAGGAAACAACAAAATCATCCAAAGCTTTTTAAATGCCGACAAACCAACAATAATAATCGGCAATTATGATTTGTTTTCTTTTTGCGTCGAACAAATAATGCCTTTTATAAAAACAAAAAACATTCCAATATTAATAATCCACAAATTACTCTTTGATTCTCCCCAAAATATAAACTTCATACAAAATTCCACGAAATATAGAAACAGTTTCCTCGAATATTCTCTCCCCCGAACAGGTTTAACATTAAAAAAATCCATCGACCTCTTCTTCAAAAATAAAGGAGAAAAAATCTACGGACTGGACCCTAAATTCTTTAAAGATTACAGCGCGAAAATATTGAAAAATTTGCAGGGATATGTGGAAAGGAGGGATCAGGAATCAGAGATCAGCGATCAGGAATGAAATGCCCCGCAATACGGGGTTCCTGATCGCTGATCACTATCCACCCCCCAACTATATCCCCACCACAACTCACAAACTTTTCAAGCCGCATTTATTAAAATCGACTTTTTCACCCTTGCTTTTTTTTAAAACGCAAGGTAGCTTTTTTTCGCCCTTGAAAAAGAAAAATATGAAAAAAGAAGGAGAAAAAAAAGAAAAAATAGAATTTCACCCGCTTCGAGAATTGATGTTTGAAAAACATTTATTGATAACTTACCGTGCGGTCGGAATAGCGTTAAGCACAATCCTCATATTTGGAGGAATCGGATATTATTTAGATCTAAAAACTGGGAAAAAACCATTATTTCTGATTATCCTTCTAGTAGCAGCATTTCCGGTTATGCAAATCCTCATCATAAAATCCCTTAAGAATCTAACCAAAAAATATAATGAGCAACATCCCCGAAGTAAGTCTACCGGCGGAAAAAATAGCTGAAATAGGACCTATAACGCTCACAAACAGTTTTCTGGCAGCACTGATTGTTTCATTAATTCTAATCGTTTTTGCTTTGCTTATCCGAAAAAAAATAGGAATTGTCCCTAGCAGACTACAATTAATGCTAGAATTTGTTATTTCTTTATTTTTAGACAATTTAAAAGCAGCACTAAATAATAATGAAAAAAAAGCTCGCAAACTTCTCCCTCTATTTTTAACAATATTTTTATTTTTATTTATAGCTAACAATTTCAGCTTATTACCCTTATTTACAAGCATTATAACAGAAGAAAAAACAGCTATTTTCAGAACACCCCCATCGCATTTTGGTCTTACTGTTGCTTTGGCATTAGGAGTGGTTGTAACTTCTCACATAATGGCTCTGATTATTTCTCCATTTAAACATATAGGTAATTTCATAAAAATAATGCCTCTATTAAAAGCGCGGAGTATAAAAGATCTTCTCAACGCCTTATTGGAAATATTTCTGGGAGTTTTAGATATCGTAGGAGAAATTGCTAAAGTATTATCACTATCCGCTCGTCTATTTGGTAATATTTTTGCAGGAGAAGTAATGGTTATGATAATTACTAGTTTAGCCGTATTTACTCATTATATTGTGCCAATGCCATTTATCTTTTTAAGCGCGTTTTCAGGATTAGTACACGCATTTGTATTTCCTCTATTGGCTTTACAATTCATGTGCGGCACAATTCGTTCAGTTCAATCTTAAATTATTCTATATTTTATTTATTTAAAACTTTTTTAACCCCCAAAAAATATGGACGCAGAAGCAACTCGTTTACTGGCAGCAGGCCTTTGTATGGGCATTGGAGCCGTCGGACCAGCTCTAGGTGAAGGTATGGTAGCAGCCAAAACCATGGAAACCATTGGCCGCAATCCTGAAATAGGAGATAAATTATTTTCTAACATGATTGTCGCCATGGCGATTTGTGAATCTACAGGTATTTATTCACTTGTAATCGCATTAATTATCCTTTTTGCAGTTTAACTTATACATACTATGGAGGGTCTAAACAATTTAGGTATCGATTTCCAAAGTATACTTTTATATCTAGTCAATGTCGGCGTTCTGATCCTGGTTCTCACTAAGCTTCTTTATAAACCGGTTTTAAAAGCCATGGACCAAAGAAGAGAACACATCAAAAATTCAATTAATGAAGCCGACAAACTAAAACATGAATTTCAAAAAAAGTATGATGAGATGAATCAGGAAAAAGAAGATTTAAAAGCAAAAATGCAAGCTGAAATGCAAAAGCTGCAAAAATATGCTGAAGAAAAAAAATCTGAAATGCTCAAAGAAATTGAACTCGAAAGAGTCCGAATGATTGAAGAAACGCAAGCCGAACTTCAAAAGAAAAAAGATGAGCTCATTCCTGACATTGAAAAAAAGCTTATAATCATCATAAAAAAAGTAATCTTGGATTTTGTTCAGCATAAAGTTCCGGAAAATATTATTGAAGAAAGTATTACTCATTCTTTAGATAAAACAAAAAAAGAACTTTATTAAAAAATTAAATTTTAAAAATGCTTGAAAACCTTATTACATATTTTGTCACTGAAATTTTAAAATTTTTGGAAAATAATCAAAACTTTTTCGACTTGCACGAAAATCAAAAAAAAGAAAAACTTTCATCATTGTCTTTGCCGAAAAGTATTCAAAACTATCTAATGCAAACAGATTCGGACAAATTTATCAAAGAATTAAACGCGCTGGTTCATTTCCTAAAAAAAGAACCCCTACAAAAAAGTCATGATTGTCTTATTGAGGCGATTTGCGAATATTTCATAAAAGAATTCGCGGAAATTTTGGACGATCAAAATGAATATCTGGAAAATAAAAATATTAATGCTCTGTTAATTGATTTTCTTGTCAATAATTCATATCAGGAAATAACCGAAGCCATTGATAAATTTCTACGAAATATTGAACCCGAAACAAAATATATTGTTATTCAAGCACCTAGAAAACTAAATAAAGAAGTAAAAAAAGAAATCAGGAAAATATTATTGAAAAAATACAAATTTGCCTTTCCCATATTTCAAGTCAACTCTTCGTTAATAGGAGGCATTCGAATATTTATTGATGGAGAAACAATAGACAATTCATGGGCGGGAAAAATAAATAAAATTAATAATTTAAAAATAAAATAATTTAATTTAACTTGATTTAGAATTTAAATTTTACATATGTCTAACGATAAACTTTCATCCTTTCTCGATAAAATCGAAACTGCCCTGCTCGATACAAAATCATCGGAATCTGAAGGAGCACAAAAGCAAGGTGTTGTAAAATCCTACAAAGACGGCGTTATTCTTATCAAAGGTTTATCTGGATTAAGAATGGGCGAAGTTGTCACTGTTGAAGGCACAAACATTAAAGCTTTAGTGATGAATCTTGAAAAAGACACAGCATCAGCATTGGTATTGGAAGCAAGCGGAAATGTTCGCGAAGGGGTTTTGGTAACCGCCAATAATCAATTTCTTAAAATACCTGTCAGTGAGGAAATATTGGGAAGAATTGTGAATCCGCTGGGAGAAGTTCTCGATGGCGGAGGAACAATGCAAGCAAAAGAAAAATTGCCTTTGGAAAAAATCGCTCCCGGAGTAATCACCAGAAAATCAGTAAATCAGCCTGTACAAACCGGCATAGTGTCAATTGACTCATTAATCCCAATTGGAAGAGGACAACGAGAATTAATCATCGGCGACAGACAAACAGGAAAAACAGCTATTGCCATTGATACGATTCTCAATCAAAAAAATGAAAATATGATTTGTATTTATGTGGCAATCGCTCAAAGAGAAGCGAAAACTGCTCAAGTCATCCAAAGATTAAAACAAGAAGGAGCCATGAAATATACTGTTATTGTTTCCGCTCCGGCTTCATCTTCAGCTGTTTTACAATTCCTCTCGCCTTATGCCGGTTCAGCAATCGCTGAATATTTTTTGAACCAAGGAAAAGACGTTTTAGTGATTTATGACGATTTATCCAAACATGCCGTGGCATATCGCGAAATGTCGTTATTATTAAGAAGACCTCCGGGCCGCGAAGCGTACCCGGGCGATGTTTTTTATCTCCACAGCCGTTTATTGGAAAGGGCTGTTAAATTAAATGAAGAACATGGCGGCGGTTCAATCACTGCCTTGCCAATCATTGAAACACAAGCAGGAGACGTTTCCGCTTATATTCCTACAAACGTAATTTCCATTACAGACGGACAAATCTTCCTTGAATCCAATTTGTTCAACAAAGGCATCAGACCTGCCATTAACGTAGGTATTTCAGTATCCCGTGTAGGTGGTGCAGCCCAAACCAAAATTATGAAAAAAGTATCCGGAACCGTAAAACTCGATCTTGCTCAATATTACGAACTGGAAGCCTTCTCTCAATTCGCGTCGGAATTGGATGAAAAAACAAAAGCCAAACTGACTCGCGGAAAAGCCGTAGTTGAAGCTTTAAAACAAAAACAATATTCTCCATATCATTTATGGCAAGAAATATTGGTTCTCGAAGCAGCGACAAAAGGATATCTCGACAGCATTGAAGTAACGGAAATTCAAAAAAAACTAAAAGAATTCTTAACGTACTTAGAAAGCCAACATCGAGATTTAGTCGCGAAAATAGAAAAAGAGAAAGATCTAACGGAAGAAATCACAAAATTAATCGAAAAAGCCCTAAATTCCTTTTTCACCCAAGAATCCTAATAAATTATTAATTACAAATTACGGATTACTAATTACTAATTACCAACCATCCCCATGTCAGGAGCGCTCCTAGGACTACGTAAAAAAATCGGAAGCATAAAAAATACCAAAAAAATTACCAAGGCAATGCAATTGGTTGCTGCCAGTAAAATGCGTAATTTTCAAATAAAAGCTGTTTCTACAAGAAATTTTGTTGATGAATTATTAAATCTTTTGGAAAAAAATATAGCTCATGAAAATTCATTTACGGAAAAAAGAAAAGAAGGAAAAACTTTATTTGTTATTTATACCTCAGACAAAGGTTTATGCGGAGGCTTAAATAATCACATTTTACGTGCGTTAACCAATTCCGAAAAATGGAAAAACACAAAAGATAATGAAAAACTATTATTTACGATTGGAAAAAAGAGCAAAGACTTTGCTCGTAGCAACAAAATACCGGTAGATAAAAGCTTAACAGGTTTACCGGAAAAAATGACCAGCTTGGATGCTTTGGAAGTAATTAATGAAATTATGACTTATTGGACCGAAAAAAATGTTAAAGAAATCATTTTTTTAAGTCCTCATTACAAAAACTCATTCACTTATTATCCGACTTTCAAAACAATTCTCCCGTTTTCTCTTGATATGATAGAAAGCCATTTTAAACATAAAGAAGATAAAAAATCCGGAAAAATTGACCAATTTATGATTTACGAACCTTCTGAAAAAAGAGTAATTGAAGTTCTTTATGAAATGATTATAGAATCCACGTTTTTGCAATCATTTTTAGAATTAAAAGCATCCGAATATTCAAGCAGAATGATCGCCATGCAAAGTGCGACTGATTCTGCGGATAAAATCATCCACCAATTAACCTTGAATTTCAACAAAATGCGCCAAGCCGTTATTACCCAAGAACTTTCTGAACTTATCGGCGCCAGCGAAGCAATTTCGGAAGAAGAATAAACTTATAAAATTTGCTATTAAATCATTATACACTTTAGAACCTTAATACATAAACATGAATACTTTAAAAAAATTACCGGTTGGCAAAATTGTCCGAATTATCGGAGTTGTTGTCGATGTATATTTTGAAAATCATATCCCCGAAACTTATGCTGCTCTTCATGTCAAGAATGAAGACGGTAGCATTTTAGTTCTGGAAGTTCAGTCTCATCTTGGAGGCGGAGTTGTAAGAACAGTTTCAATGAGCACAACCGATGGACTTGCTTGCAATCAAGAAGTTACCGACACACTGAAAGAAATTGAAACACCTGTTGGAAAAGCAACTCTAGGCAGAGTTTTCAATGTAACCGGTGATCTGATCGATGGAGGTCCGAAATTATCTGATGACGTTGAAAAAAGGTCAATTCATGCGGTTCCTCCCCCATTAACGGAACAAAGTGAAAAAATCGAAATTCTTGAAACCGGAATTAAAGTAATCGATCTTTTATGTCCATTCATAAAAGGGGGAAAAATCGCCCTGTTCGGAGGAGCCGGAGTAGGAAAAACCGTAGTTATGCAAGAACTTATCCATAACGTAGCCATGGCGCACGGAGGATATTCGGTATTCGCCGGAGTAGGAGAAAGAACACGTGAAGGGAACGACCTTTTAAAAGAAATGAAAGAAAGCGGAGTTATTGATAAATTAGCTATGGTTTTCGGACAAATGAATGAACCTCCCGGCGCTCGTATGCGTGTAGGATTCACAGGTCTTTCAATCGCTGAAAAATTCCGCGACGACGGACTTGATATATTGATGTTTATCGACAATATTTTCCGTTTCACTCAAGCAGGCGCTGAAGTATCGGCTTTGCTTGGAAGAATGCCATCAGCGGTGGGTTACCAACCAACACTTGCTACAGACATGGCTGTACTACAAGAAAGAATCACATCCACTAAAAAAGGATCAATTACATCAGTACAAGCGGTTTATGTACCGGCGGACGACTTAACCGATCCTGCTCCGGCAACAACATTCGCGCATCTTGACGCGACAATCGTACTTTCCCGCCAATTATCCGCTATTGGTATTTATCCTGCGGTAGACCCTCTTGATTCCAATTCACTGGCTTTAAAAGAAGAAATAGTTGGAGTTGAACATTACCGAATTGCGACTGAAGTACGCCAAATATTACAAAGATATAAAGAGTTGCAAGATGTTATTGCCATTTTAGGTATGGATGAATTATCCGAAGAAGACAAAAAAACAGTAAACCGAGCCCGCAAAATACAAAAATTCCTAGCTCAAAACTTCTATGTGGCTGAGCAATTCACAGGAAAAACAGGAGTTTACATCAAACGCGAAGACACAGTAAGAAGCTTTAAAGAAATCCTGGAAGGCAAATACGACCATATCGACGAACAACACTTCTACATGTCCGGTACAATCGAAGACGTAATTGAAAGAGATAAAAAAGAAAACAAATAATTGCAAATATCGTAATTCGTAATGGAATCCTTTTACTGATTACGCATTACGAATTACGAATTACGATTCCATAATCACATTCATGACTAATCACTTATTCAAACTCACAATCAGAACGCCGGAAAAAGAAATTTTCAATGACGAAATCAATTCCGTCTACCTCTCAACCGAAGAAATGGGCATAATGGGTGTTTATTCACGCCACGCTTCATTGACAGGCACGATTTTATTCTCCCCAATCCGAATCAGCATGAAAAATTCCGAAGAAAATTTTGTTACCCGAAGAGGAATATTCATGATGGATAACAAAGAGAATCACGCCCGAATTTTATGCTTATCATGCGAACAACGAAATGAAATATCCTATCAAAGCGTAAAAGAATATTTAAATTATATCGAAGAATTAATGCGAAAAGGTAAAAATTTAAATCAATATCAATTTAAATTCCTAGCAAGCGAAAAAATAGCCCTCGAGCATAATTTGAAGGAATTGGAGAAAAAAAAGAAATAAAGATTTAAAAAAAATATTGCTAAATTAATAAATTTTTAATATCAATACTAAATTTATCTCCCTTTTCTTTTACAAAATCAGCCAAAGGAATCTCTAAAACAAAACAAGCACCTCGCCTTGGCCGGTTTTTGTATTCTGAATTCTCTTCCACTCCGGGAATCAAACGTTCATCTGTAGGCAAACCTCCATTAGATATTAATTTTAACGAACATCCCAAATCCTCCATTTTTTCCAACGCCCCACCTAATCCGATTCCGGTGCTACCATTGCCGCTACAACCCATTTCAAAAATTTTAGATTCCATACATTCCTTTACACCTTTGCCATTATCCTTAATTTCCAATTTAATAATGCCGCTTTCACCCAAAGAAACATCCAACAAAACTTTTGTCGCCAATACATCCCCATGGCTTAAATTCTTTAAAATATTCAAAATTAAATTACCGATAATATCTTGATTTACAAAAACTTTTTTTCCACATACATTTTCAGAAAAAACGATTTCTATTACAATATTTCTTGCTAATTCGGAAAATATCGCCTCATTTGAAATTAATTCTTCAACAAAAATATTTTTTCTTTCTCCTAAAGCTCCGGCTCTATCTACAATATATTTTAAATCTCCAATCGCGTATCTACTTTTATCAATACAACCTTCAAGTAAATTCCTTATTACGCTTAACTTTTCATCATTTAAATTTGATTTTACTGCCAACGAAAACATACCTTCCATCTGACACAAAGGCTCCATCAAATCATGCCCGGCCCTTGCAAAAAAATCAGTTTTCTGATCATTTAATAGGTCTCGAATATAACTTAATAATTTTTTTACTAATTGATATTTTTCTTCAAAACTTAAATCGGAATTATTTTTTATATCATCTAAAACACTCTGCGCTTCCATAACAAAAATGCGCAAGTCAACATTAGGATCTTCAAAATTATCAGACCCATCCTTTATTAATGTTGAAAAGCCATATCCATTCTCTAAATCTGATTGTGTATTTAAATTTATCATAAATACAAATAAACATCCGGATCTTATTCATAACATAACAACAGAAAAAAGTCAAGGAAAGCCTTAATTTCCCTTCTGTAAAAACCTTACCTACACGAATAACGGCCTGCATGGTTGACAAATTTTAAAAACAACATATAATAAAACTCTTTTAATCCCAATCATGCTATCCACAAGAATTGAACCTTATAAAAAAGAACAAACTCCAAATGAAGGGAAACGCCTAATATCACAATTGCTCGGGATGGATAAACCATGTGAAAATTGCAGCAATATAATAACATTAATCCGCCCTGAAGATAATTTAGAAGTATTTGATCTTACTTCTCTGTATAAGGAAAAATGTAAAAAAATAGCAGAAATCCGGAATGATCCTTCCATACCGTCTGAAATACAAGAAAAAATAACTAAAAATTTACGTCAAGAAGTCCAACAAAAGATTATCAATATCAGAGAAAGAGTCTTTTATATTTTAGATATTATTTTTGGATCTTTGGATTATTGCAAAAGAAATAGCACATATTCAATATTCCCAAAAATGAAATATCGCAATAATGAGGAGGTATCAAAAAATATTGATTCTCTCGCAGAAAATCTCCCTCCAACAATTAAAAACTGGCTTTATATTTGCATATATGACATGATTAAAAATATAAAAAAAGTGGAAAAATTAAAAAATTATCCGAGTCAAGAAAAAAAAAGTTTACTGGAACATTTATGTAAAAAACCGATTTCAGGGAAATGGACGGCATCGTTCAAACATCCGTTTGCACCCATGTTTTTACTACAAAAAGAAGACGATTACAATAAATTATTGAATTATAAAATTTCTTCTGCCGGAATTTACATGGAAAATGAAAAATTAATAGCAATAAATTCAGAAAAAATAAAGGATGACTTAGAAAAAATAAAGTCCGTAGTTCGACATGAATCTCAACATTCATATTTTGATTCATTAAAAACAGATATACTATATTATTATTTAAATATCCCTATAACTCGCACCTTGTCCTCAAAAAAAAGTAGAAGCTTTATCTCTGAAGGGGAAAGTCCCAATTTGATTTTAAAGCAAATAGAATATGTTTTTCGGCACGAATTAAGCAAAATACTTGAACAAAAAACTAAAAACGAAATTTTGGCATATTTAAAGAATTCTGCAAAAGGACTGGAACATTTAAAGAATTTTCAAAAAATAAAAACCACTAAAGACAGCCTCGAAACTAATTATGATTATTCATTTTTTTTAAGAAAAAACATAAAGAAAGCCATTGAAGAAAATAAAAACCTTCCTGAGAACTTTTCCAAAATAGTAGATGAATTATTAGAACACTTAACGGAAAGTGAATATTTTCGCATAATTGATAATGCTCAAGAACATATCGAAGTTTTTTCCCAAAGAGATCTGAATATATTGGCTTTAACCGAAATAGATGAATGGGATGATTATGTTTATCAAAAATCCGATAAAAAAGTCCCCCGCGACACTTTTGCGATACATACGGGAGGAAGCTTTATTCTATATGACGATAAGCCTGAAGGTTTACTTGCGCGAATAGGAAAAAACAAAAGTCTTGTAACTCTACTTTTAAATCTTTGTTATCCTTGGAAATACAAAAATCTATGGAACTTAGAATAAACAAAAAGCCAATAATATTCTACAAATCTATCCCCCAAAACGCTCTAACCAATATTCCGATCCCAAAACTGAATGCCGCAACTCCAAGGCTTATTAGAGCCATCTCGCTAAAATGTTTTTTAAAAGGTAAATCTTTGGCAACTGAAATATAAAAAGTAAATAAATATATGATTAAAATAGCGTTAAATAAAGTTATTCCCAAAGAAATAAGAACATTCTCGAGCAATAAAAAAGGCATTATTAAAATCATCACAGTGATCAAATAAGCAAAACCTGTATAAATAGCTGATTTTAAAGGTTTTTTATTATTTTTTTCTTGCTTCACGGATAAATATTCCGAAGCTGCCATGGAAAACGAAGCAGCGATTCCGGTAATAAAACCGGCAATTGCAATAATGTCGGGATTTTGCAAAGCAAAAGTAAAACCCGCCAAAGCTCCTGTCAATTCCACCAAAGCATCATTAAGACCCAATACCACCGAACCGGCATATTCTAATTTTTCTTCATGTAATAAATTTAATAATTTCCGCTCATGTTCTTCTTCATCTTTTTCAATTTTCTTAGCATCTTCAATAAAATTACCTAAAAAATTATAATTCACCTGAGCGTTTTTTTCACCCTTTTCCATTAATTTAAGACCAAAAGTCAAACCAAAAATTCTGGAAAGAAAATAATACTTAAAAATCATCCATTTTGAAGGTTCCACATCTTGCTGAGACAAACTTTTCCAAAATTCATAATGTTTAAGCTCATCATCAGCAATTTCATCTAAAATTTTTTTGTTTTCATTTTTTTTAATATTTAAAGCCAACTTTTTATAAATAAAATACTCTGTAATCTCATTTTTCTGTGCTTTTAATATAGCCGGCTTATTTTGCTCATAAATATTGTGCATATAAAAACAATAATAATATTTTTTAAATTTAGAACAAATTTCAAAAAAACTCCAATATCAAAAACCAATTATAAATCAACATTCAAAAATGTTCTTACGATGATACCAATTAAAAAACTAAATAACGCTACTCCCAAACTGATCAACACCATCTCATAAAAATATCTTTGGAAAGAAATATTTTTGACAACCGAAGCATAAAAATTAAAACAAAAAATAATTAATAGCCCATCTATAAAAGTCACAAACAAAGCTAAATAGACATTATGAAAAATCAAATAAGGAGAAATAAGTATAGAAACAGTCAACAAATAAGTAATTCCGGTATAAAAGGAAGACTTTAACGGACACTTTGTGCTTCTATCATGTTTATTCGCCAAATAATCTGAAGCAGACATTGAAAAAGCAGCGGCAATTCCGGTTACAAGCCCTACACTAGCTATCACATGAGTATTTCTCAAAAGAAAAGTCAAACCCGCCAAAGCTCCTGTTAATTCAACCAAAGCATCATTCATTCCCAAAACAATAGATCCTATATAATTTAAACGCTCCTCATTCAGCATATTTAATAAATATTTTTCATGTACTTTTTCATCATTCTTTATTTCATTAAACTTATTGGAAAACTGGGAAAACTTATCATAAAACTTCTGAGAAATTTTTTCATTTCTTTCTAATAATTTAGTACCAAAAGTTATACCTAGAATTTTAGCAATATAATAATATTTATAGACCTTCCACTTTGAAGGTTTAATATTCTTACCGGTGATTTTATGTAAAATATTATAATGTTTAAGTTCATCAGAAGCCATCTTCAATAATACTTCTCTATTTCCTTTAAATTTAATATTTTTTCCCAATTTTTTATAAATATAATACTCTGTAATTTCATTTTTCTGTACTTTTAAAACATCACTTATAACCTTATATGACAAGCTTTGAGATAACAGATTTTCCATCATTTAAGACTTAACGAATATAAATAGTCAACACTTCTCCTGTAATAATATAGTTATACATTATATTCCTCCCTTATCAAGTCAATTTCATCCCGTAAATCCGCCGCCTTCTCAAACTCCATATTCTGTGCCGCCAAATCCATTTGAGTTTCCAAATGCTTAATTAATCTACTCATTTCCTCTTTCGGCACCTTGGTAACATCAAGATGTTTTTTTCTTTTATCTGAAGCTTCTTTTCTCTCAATTTGAATATCTCTAATCGCTTTTTTAATAGTTTGAGGAGTAATACCATGTTTTTCATTGTATTCCATTTGAATTTTTCTCCTTCTTTCAGTTTCGGAAATAGCCTTTTTCATACCATCGGTAATTTTATCCGCATACATAATTACATGTCCGTTAATATTTCTCGCTGCTCTTCCAATTGTCTGAATTAAAGCGCTTTCCGAACGCAAAAACCCCTCTTTGTCCGCGTCCAAAATTCCGATCAAAGAAACTTCCGGCAAATCAAGCCCCTCGCGAAGCAAGTTAATACCAACTAAAACATCAAATTTCCCCAATCTTAAATCTCTTAAAATTTCGATTCTTTCCAAAGTATCGATTTCCGAATGCAAATATCGAACTTTAATGCCTCTCTCAATCATGAATTCAGTCAAAGATTCCGCTTGTTTCTTTGTCAAAGTAGTTATCAATATACGTTCTTTCTTTTCAATTACCTTATGAATTTCATCCAACAAATCAGGAATTTGCTTTTCTTTTTTTCTGACTTCAACAATAGGGTCTATAAGCCCCGTAGGTCTAATAATCTGCTCCGCAATATTTTCATTTCCAACTCTGACCAATTCATATTTTTTGCTTGGAGTTGCCGAAACATACACAACCTGATTAATATGCCTCTCAAATTCTTCAAATTTAAGCGGACGATTATCATAAGCCGAAGGCATCCTCCACCCATAATCAACCAAAGATTGCTTTCTCGACAAATTTCCATTATGCATTCCTCCGATTTGAGGCACGGTCATATGCGATTCATCAATAAACATCAAAAAATCATCAGGAAAATAATCCAGCAAAGTTGCAGGCTGCTCCCCTGCTTCCCGTTGCGACAAATAACGGGTGTAATTTTCAATTCCATTGCAATACCCCGTTTCCAGCATAATCTCAATATCATATTCCGTTCTTGTCTTTATTCTCTCAGCCTCTATATCCTTACCAATACTTTTCAAAAATCGATATCTTTCATCAAGTTCTTTTTTAATTCCTACAATAGCTTTTTGCACTTTTTCAAGACTTGCCACATCATGCTTAGCCGGAAATATAGTAATTTCTTCCAATTCCTGCAAAATTTCTCCTGTAAAACTATCGGTTTCCACAATTTTCTCAATCTCATCTCCAAACATTTCCAACCGAAACAAAGTATCCGAAGAAGGCGGAAAAATCTCAATCACATCACCAAGAACATTAAACATCCCTTGTTTAAATTCCAAATGCGAACGTTGATATTGGATATCGGTTAATTGACGTAAAAATTTATCTCTAACCCTTTTTTCACCTACTTTTACTGTCAAAGCCAAATTTCCATATTCCTCACTATTCCCCAAACCATAAATACAAGAAACCGAAGCCACGATCAAAACATCCCTTCGTGTCAAAAGATTGGTAGTAGCCGCATGTCGAAATTTATTAATCTCTTCATTAATGGAAGCATCTTTCTCAATATAAGTGTCGCTATGAGCAATATACGCTTCCGGTTGATAATAATCATAATAAGAAACAAAATAATTCACCGCATTTTCCGGAAAAAATTCTTGAAACTCGGAAGCCAACTGCGCCGCCAAAGTTTTATTATGCGCGATCACCAGAGTCGGTCTTTGCATTCTTTCTACAATTGAAGCCATGGTAAAAGTCTTTCCCGAACCCGTAACTCCAAGCAAAACCTGCTCTCTCACTCCTTTTTCCAAACCCTTAACCAATTTTTCTATAGCCTGCGGTTGATCACCCGTAGGCTTAAAATTTGAAACCAAATTAAATTTTTTCTCAATCATTACTAAAAATTTTAATATCAAAAACAATAGAGTGCGATAAATAATAAAACAAAATTTGACAAAAATCAAATAAAATCCGGAGTTTTAATCTAACCACTATGGCTTTCCAAAATTTTTAATGTTACAATACATCCGCCAAAAAGCCAATTTACATGAATTACACAACAAAAAATACCAATACCGACTCTTACTCCATCTTTGAAATAGCCGGACCTATCATGATCGGTCCGTCAAGCTCGCATACAGCCGGTGCTTGTAAAATAGGACAAATGGCCAGAGCGCTTTTTCATAAACAACCGGGAAAAGTGACATTTATTCTCCACGGATCATTCGCCGAAGTTTATCAAGGCCATGCCACGGACAAAGCTTTGGTAGCCGGAATTATACGACTAAAAACAGGCGATCCGAAAATAAAACATTCCTTTGAATTGGCAGCAAAAAAAGGTATTGAATTTCAATTTAAAAAAGGAAATCTAGGTCCCGAATATCACCCGAACACAGCCAAAATAATTATGGAAAAAAATGGACGTCCGAACATGACGGTAATTGGCTCTTCAATAGGCGGCGGAAAATCAAAAATCGTAAAAATAGACGATTTTCCTGTAGACCTGAACATCCAAGCCGGATTCAAAACAATCGTAGTCTGGCACGATAACAACAAAACCCATTTAACTCAATTATGTAACAAAATAGAAAAAAACGGCAACAATATCCACAATATTCAAACCACAACAATCAGCAAAGAAGCAATCAGTATAATCAACACCGACGGCCCGGATTTTACTCTCAGCGAAATAAAAAAACTCGAAAAACAAAAAGGAATCAAAGAAATCCGCTCCCTAATTAAATTACAACAATAATTCCTAACCATCCCCACTGCCACTAACCTTATATCCCATGTTTTCTGTCACAGGTCACTGGTCACGGGTCACTCCTCCACATGTACAACTTCCAAAGCGCAGAAAAACTCCTCGACCTTTGCTCTTCGCACAAACTTCCAATATCCGAAATAACCATACTTTACGAAATCAACAATAGTAAAAGTGAAAGACACGAAGTTTTAGAAAAAATGACCAGAGTTTACCAAGTTATGCAGGAAGCAATCCAAAAAGGATTAAAAGATAAAAAATCTTCATCTTTTGGCATGGCTTCAGACAATGCTAAATTAAGTTTCAAATTATTGGAAAAAAATCAAAAAACATTATTGAGTCCATTGGCAATCAAAGCCATGGCGTATGCAATCGCAACCGGAGAACATAATTGCAAAATGGGACGAATAGTTGCTTTCCCCACGGCCGGAGGATCAGGAGTAATACCGGGAAGCATTATCGCAACACAGGAAGAATGGGAATTAAGTGAAAAAAAAGCCATAAACGCATTATTCACAGCTACGGGAATCGGTTTAATTATTGCGAAACAATCCACATTCTCCGCTGCGAAAGCAGGTTGCCAAGCTGAAGTTGGAGCAGCCACGGCAATGGCTGCCGCGGCGCTAACGGAAATGCGCGGAGGCACCCCTCAACAAGCCATAAACGCCGCAGCACTAGCTCTAAAAAACAAATTAGGTTTAGTCTGTGATCCATTAGGCGGTTTAGTGGCAGTCCCATGCATAAAAAGAAACGGCCTCGGCGCAGTACACGCCCTCGGCGCCTCGGATCTATCCATCGCCGGCGTAAAAAGCTTCGTCCCATTTGACGAAGTAGTACAAGCCATGAACAACATCGGCGACCTCATGTCCGAAAAATTAAAAGAAACCGCCCTCGGCGGCCTAGCCACAACAAAAACAGGATTAAAAATAAGAGAAAAAATGAAGCTACCGAAAATAAAAAAACGTTAAATCTAAAAACAATTTCGTATATAATAGCAAAATCCGTATCTTTTACGAAAACACGTCGTATAGAAACGAGTTATGGCGAAATGCATTTTTTCTCGTTATTTAGATTGTTTCCTTCTGATCTTCTTTTTAGAATAAGGAAGGCAAAATAAGATTTTCTTTCTTAATTTATAGAGGGGAAATATGGTGTCCTTCGGACGCTTTATTAGATAAAATTCTTACATGAACAATACTGATGTAAACACTACAAAATTAAAAGGCAATATTTGGAAACTCTACTTGTATGAGACCCTGTATAGTTTAATGTTTTATACTCCAATTATTGTCTTATTTTACCAAAAAAATGGATTATCATTAGCACAAATAATGATAATCCAATCTTTTTCTTCGATTGTGTGGATATTAATGGAAATTCCATCAGGATACTTCGCTGATTTAGTTGGAAAAAAAATTTCTTTAATGCTCAATGGAATCTTTGCATTTTTAACAATGTTGACACTTGGACTAGGAAGCAATTTTTATTATTTTCTTTTAGCGGCTTTGTTTTGGGCACTAGCTGGAGTTTTTATTTCCGGTGCTGACTCAGCTCTAATGTACAACACTTTAAAGGAGTTAAAGAAAGAAAATACATATAAAAAAGTTTGGGGCAATATTACTTTTTATTCTTTCATAGGTATTTCAATCGCCAGTGTCTTGGGAGGGGTTTTAGGTGGAATTGATTTAAGGTATCCTTTTTTAATTGCACTGCCTTTTTATATATTTTTAATACCTTTGTCTCTCAGCTTGTATGAACCAAAACAACATAAAGAAACATCAACGGAAAATCATGCCTTCGATTTATTAAAATCAATTAAAAAAGCAATTTTCCAAAATAAAAAAATAAGACAACTCTTAATTTACTCGGCAGTGATTGCAGGTGCTATAGACGTTGCCTACTATCTTTATCAGCCATATTTTGAACTGTCTGGTTTAGATGTTGTATATTTTGGATTGGTTTTTGCGGCATTTAATTTTATTGAGGCTTTTAGTTCAAAATACTCATATTTTATCGAAAAACGGCTTGGACAAAAATTTTCCCTTATTTTATCATTTATATTAGTGAGTCTCTGTTATGTACTGATGGGAAATATCATTTTTATTTTTGGTTTTGTATTTGCCTTTTTGCTTCAATTTGTTAGCGGGTTTTCATCTGTTGCAATTTCTGATTATGTTAATAAAGAAACTGATTCAAAAATTAGAGCCACTGTTTTATCCGTGAAAAGCGTTTTTAATAGCATTTTTTATGCTTTAATTGCTCCACTTATTGGGTGGCTTGTTGATATTTATACTTTACCGCAAGTTTTAACCATCATTGGAATAGTTATTTTATTATTTGGAATAGTTATTTCCATATTATTCTATGGAAACATAAAAACAATAAGGAGTTTTGGCTCAAAAAATTCACCCCTTTAGTTCCCAGTATGAGAGAATTATCTCGGACTTTTTGGTAAAGTCTATGGAGACGGTATGACATTTCACACCCTAGCCGTGTCATTCATCGTAAATGGAGGCGGTACGATATTTCACTTTTAGTTCCTGTCTCTCATCAATAGATGAAAACGACTCATGAGGGATTGTAGCATACCGCCTCCATGCTCCGGTAATGAACAGATAGCGGATAGTCACCCAAAAAGGGATATGACTTATGTATACTGGGAATTCTGCCGTGGCATACATATATTTCTTAACCCAAATTCACATGCAAACCTGTGAAAAAACGAAGACACTCTTTGTGGGCGTCGATGTCCACAAGGACACCCACACGGCGGTGGGGCTTTCTCCATTCGGAGAAAAACTTTTTGAACTCACTATCGGCAACTATCCCCAAGATTTTGCCGAACTGGCCAAAAAGGTAAATTCAACGGCACATAATGAAAATCTTTCACCGCGCATAGGACTGGAAGATTGTCAGGGATTCGGTCAGCGACTGGCTTCATATTTGAATGAAGCCGGATATTCCGTAAACCATGTTCCACCAATTTTAGTCGACCACAAACGCAAAAAAGCCGCGCATCCGGAGAAAAACGATTCCCTGGATGCCCGAGGGGTCGCGGAAGTCATGATCCAAAAGGTTGACACGCTTCCCATTCATAAAATAACGCAGGACAGCCAAATTGCCAAGGACATTCAGGAACTGTCGCTTGATCGTGAATATCTGGTAAAAGAACAAACACGGCTCAAAAATCAGCTTCATTTGCTTTTACATAGAATCTGGAATACGGAATATCGAGAAAAATTCAAAGATCCATTTTATGTGAAAGCTTTAAAATATTGGAAAAAATCGGTTCCAAGAAACACCTCATCTTTTCTTGCAAAAAACATGAAACGAAAGGTGAAAAAACTCGAAAACTTAAGGCTTGAGATCAAAGAGCTTGAAACGGATATGGAAACACTCATCAAAAAATCAGGTCATACTATTCATACGGCCAACGGTTGCGGTATTGTACTCGCAGCCATGATTATCGGCGAGACTGGAGACATTTCGCGCTTCAAATCGCCGGCCGCTTTGGCAAAATATGCCGGTTGCGCTCCACGAGAACACTCATCCGGCAAAACCCACCGTCATCGCAAAACAAGAGGAGGAAACAGAAGGCTCAATTGTGCTTTCCATCGCCTTGCGCTCACTCAAATTTCACGCATGGGCAATGAAAAAGCCAGAAAATATTTTCTACGGAAAATCTCAGAAGGAAAATCAAAGGCACAAGCGCTTGTGTGCCTAAGACGACAAATGATCAACATTGTATGGATGATGATGAAACATAAAACCGACTACAATTTACAAAAAAAGTTGACATAGCGGATCCTTCTTGATCAGTAATTTTTATAAGATTTCCTAACAAATCATAGTCATAAAAAGTAAAATATTTTGTTTCAGGATTATTTGTAGCATTACCGTTTTCGTCATAAGCATTATATTCCGTTAACTTAATTAGTCGGTTATAGGCATCATAACTAAATTCTTTTTTCTTCCCTAAACCATCAAAATAAATTGAGTGCCAAGGTAGATATAAAGTTAAATTTGAGCTAAAAAATTTATTGTTTGAAGTATATTTTTCAATTTTAATTATTCGATTATTTTCATCATAATAATTTTTAACATAAACCTGCTCATTCCAATTCACAGGAGCAAAATTAGAATTTGCATCAAAATAAGGATAAGTTGCTTTAAATTGATTTCCTCTTGAATCATAACTTATACTATTTGTAATCCATTTATCATTAGTATCTTCGATTTTTGACTGTAAAACTTTACCAAAACCATCGTAATATTCATAACTTAGATGCCAAGCATTTATATCCGTTTCATTCAAATCATCTCTATCGCGTACTTTTGTTAATTTATAAATAGGCAGTAACTCTTTAGTTAAATTATCTTTATAAACAATCTCAGTTTTTAAAACAAAATTTTCTCCAGCATTACGTGGAACAAATTCTTTTACAGGTCTTCCCAAAGCATCAAATTCTTTTTTAAAAGTAATATTATTTTGATCAACTGCTTTTATTACCTGTCCATTTCTATAATCATATTCAAATTTTTCAATATGCGAAATTGGAAGCTTCGTAAATTTACTTATTGTAGTTGGATAGATAATCTTCTTTGGGAAAAAACAAAACTCATCATATTCAAAATTAGTAGCATTCCCATTAGTATCAATAATCTTATTCGGTATACCAAAATTTCCGCATAAATTTGATGAATCATATTTATTTTCATTTAAAGTTATATATTGAACTTTTGGCAATAATTTTATTTTATTCCCAGAATTATTTACCTCTCCATAATCTGTTTTTAACCAAGCTTGCGTTTTTGTTACATTCCCCTTGTTTATTTTGTAAGCTCCCAAATCATCGAAAAATATTAATTCCTCCCTTAATTTATTTTCATCCGTAATATCTGATTTATATAGAATTGTTTTATGAATTTGGCTCACAAAATTGTTTAACCCTCCAATTGGTTCGGCATAGCTTTTTACAGAAATTAACTTATCCGTTCCTATGTCGCTCAATGTCTCATAAATTTCCCCGCTCTCCGGATTCAAATTAATTGTAACTTCGCCTAAATTAGTTTCTTTGATCAAATTTCCCGTCTTGTTATCATATTCATAACTGCCGGCTTTATATTTATTGCTTGAAAAATCATCCGGATTAAAATCTGCGCTTATTGACGTTTTTAAATGAACAAAATAATGTTTTTTGCCACTTCCCCCGTCATTCAAATCCTCTTTAACCCATTTATTTAGATTTAACCCTGTTAATTTATTATCGTGATTATAAATTTCTTGTCGAAACAATCTACCTTTTTTAGAAATATGATCATCATGCTCCCCCAATTTTACGTTTTTTTTATTATCCTTGGCGAATTCTGATTGATGAAAAAAATAACGAGATTTAAATCCCTCATCATTTACAACTTTAACCTTATTAAATCCGGCATACTCACGACTACCATAAACATTTTTATTATCAAAAAAATAATGTCCTCCATTATAATCTATCACATTGTGCATCGCAGAATTGGTAATCATGTCTCGATAATAAATTTCTCTTAAAGTTTGAACAACAAACGGCAAATTGTTATGTTCACCTGTTTCATCATCCACATAAAAAGTAGAAGGCCAATAAATCATTTCAATTTCACCACCTCGATTATTTTTAATTTTTTTCAATAAATTTATTGCCGAAGAACCTGTATAATATTCCAATTCCAAGGGCGACAAATCAGACACATTTTCTGCCTTTTCTTCAACTTTGATCAATTTTGAAATAAGATCGTTAATATTATCATAAGTAAAATCGTATTGCTTAAAAGAAACCAACTCTCCTGAAGACTTGCGATATTTAACAAAAATATTCTTTAAAAGATAATTTGTTCTTACTTTAAAAGCAGTTGTATAACTGATTATACCTCCGGTTCTCTCAAAATAATCAAAACTGATTTCATATAAATTTGTTTGATTATTAATTTCCCCATTTACAGGATAAAATCCATATTTAATGGTTTTTGGATAAATCTGATTAAACTCATGATCATAAAAATAATTAAATTCTATTTTATCCCCATTACGATCAACAATTTTTTCAATTTGCCATAAAAAGACTTTATTCTGATCATTAGGACTATATTGGCGGGTATTCAAACTTTGTCCAAAATAATAACGATTCCCTGCAGTATCCTCAGCTGACCAAGAATTATTGGACTGATCAAAATAATATTTAGTAAATGACCTGCCAAATTTATCCATATACACTCCTTTTTCAGCATCAATTAAAACAATTTCTTCATAGTTGCCCAAAATTTTCACCCCAAATTCATAATTATTAATTTTATCATAAATTTTATCAGTACCTTGATTAGTCAATCTATAAACTGCGCCAATATTCAAATCCATTCCATAACCAAATTGAGTTAACAAATTTTTATTTAAACTGGAATAATTTATTTCCAAATTCGGCGTAAAACCATTTCTGCCAGCAGGAACAGAAATGGGGATTTTAAAACGAAATTCTCCTGAAAACAAATCGAATGTCGCTAAATCATTAAATCCACTCACATTGCTCCATAAATCATTAACAGGTTGAGGAGATTTTTGAGGTGCAGAATCTTGATTTGGATCCGGCTCCTCATCTCCTTCATCAGGAGAAGGTGATTTCTCATCTTTAAGCTGAGATTCTTGATCTGATTCTTCAGTATTTTCGGAAATATTTTTTAAATCATTATTATTAACATCCAAATTTTTTTTCTGAGCATTCGCTTCTTCTGTCGTCTCTTTCAGGTCAGCCTGAATTTCATTATTAGATTCCGCCGTATGCTCTTCAATACTTTGGGCTAATACTAAGTTTTGAGTAAACCCTAAATTAACTATCAATAAAAATAGAAAAATGCGTTTCATAAAACAAAAATTTAAATATTATTTAATATAAGCCGGATCAACGCATTTTCCGAAATACTCGTCTTGGGTATAAGTGCAATTATAATCATTAACAAATTTCCCATCACCTATATTTAGCAATAAAGCTAAACGATATGCTACCAATTGAGAAGAAGAAACATTTTGAGAATCATATATCGCTTCTCCAAACAAAAAATCAGCTAATCCATCACCATTAATATCCACAAAATTTGCATATCTTTTTGTATGGCCGGGAGCCGCAAAATTACCAGAAATAGTAGATGATAATAAAATATTAAATCTATAATCCTCTAATCGCGCAGATCCTCTTATCTCAGGAGATTTAGTGATGTCTTCATAATTTTTGTCAGTAGTCGCAGCCATAACCTGTTCCAAAGTATAAGTTTGATCATAAGATTCTCCTTTAAACAAAAAATTCCCAGCCATTATCAAAGCAAAAACCATCCCTAATCCCAAACCACTAATCAAAAACTTTTTCATAAAAAAATTTTAAAAAATAAAAAATAAAATATATATAAAAAAATCATTCTATAGACAAAACTAAAATATATCCCATAATTAAAATATAAAAGATAGCACAAATTTTCTAACATAATATTCCAAATCCAATTTCCATCAAGCAAAAAAATCCA